>MDTE01029944.1_pt1 | contig 12000 bp, 16 predicted proteins | sample 811231 | NCBI WGS metagenome assembly MDTE01 (sample SAMN05326651, study PRJNA326480) | marine metagenome | isolation source: seawater | place: Indian Ocean: Red Sea | collected 2010
ACCAGTTAAAAATAAAGAACTTTGGGAAGAGTTAGATCTTTTAGCTAATGAATTTGAAATAAGTTGGAATTGGGTAAAAGCGCATTCCACTGATGAATTAAATAACGAAGTCGATTTAATTGCTAAAGAAGCAGCAAATTTGTAATTAGGGCACCTGGCAACAGAACGCCCCTTTTTTATTAAATAAGATCTAAGATTCCTTCAGCTGATGAAATGCCACAACTTTTAGTTTCTTCTTCCTCTTGAATATTCAAAACTTTCTTATTTTGAATTATCATTGCGTAACGACTTGATCTAATTCCCATCCCTTTAGAATTTCTATCAATTTCTGCACCAATTGATTTTGTAAATGATAAATAAGGATCAGCTAACATAACTATATTATTTCCAACATTATTAGCTTCACCCCAGGCATTCATTACATGTGGATCATTTACAGATATACAAAATATTCTATCAATTCCTTTAGCTTTTAATTTTTCGACATTCTTTACATACCCGGGTAAATGAAATTTAGAACATGTAGAGGTGTACGCGCCAGGTAATCCGAACAACAAAATTTTACTATTTCCTAAGGTTTCTTTAATGCTCTGTTCCTTAGGTTCTCCATTTTTTAAAATATAGATTTTTGCTTCTGGAATAGAATCGTTTACTTTTAATTTCATGTTTTGCTTTTAACAAAGTTTTTTACTTCTTCAATGTCACTTTTTAACACTTCAAAGTTTTCATCTTTGTTAAGAACATATTTGAGTTCATCTGGTAAATTTTCGTGTTTATTTATTGCATTATCTGTCGCATCCGGAAATTTACATGGATGAGCTGTTGATAAAACTACACAATCGTTAAAAGATAATTTTTTTGCAGCTCCTACACCAACCGCTGTATGAGGGTCCAATATTATATTATTTTCTTCATAATTTTTTTTAATAACATCTAAAGTTTCATCTTCATTGCAACTTTCAGATATAAAATCTTTTTGAATAATTTCTAAATTTGATTTTTCAATTTTATAATCATTTTGCTTTATTTTTTTCATTATATTTGCAGTTATTTCAGAATTAGAATTATTAATATAATAAATCAATCTTTCAAAATTACTTGCCAATTGAATATCCATACTTGGAGAAATTGTTTCTTGAACTTTTTTTGAAACATAGTCTCCATTTGAAATAGCTCTATGTAGAATATCGTTTTCATTTGTTGCTACAATTAGTTTATCTATTGGCAAACCCATTTTCTTAGCAAGATAACCTGCAAAAACATCTCCAAAGTTTCCTGTCGGAACAGAAAAGGATACAGATTTTTTAGAATTAATTTTGAAGTAAGTATAAAAATAATATACAGCTTGAGCAATTATTCTTGCCCAATTTATTGAGTTTACTCCAGACATATTAATTGATTTTGAAAATTTTAAATCTGAAAACATTGCTTTAACTAAGTTTTGACAGTCATCAAAATTACCTTCAATTGCAATATTAAAAACGTTTTTTTCTGTAACAGTAGTCATTAATTTTCTTTGAATCTTAGATATTTTATTATTTGGATGAAGAACAAAAATATTCATATTCTTTTTTCCCTTTATTGCATCAATTGCTGCCGCACCAGTATCTCCTGAAGTTGCAACTATAATATTTAGAAAATCTTTATTTTTGTTTAAATAATATTGATATAAATTTCCAATAAATTGCATTGCTATGTCTTTAAAAGCCAAAGTAGGACCATGATATAGCTCCAATAATTTTAAATTTTCAAGATTAGTAATTTTTATGACTTCGTTCTCTCTAAATTTAGAGTAAGATTTTTCTATGATTATTTTTAAATTATTTTCATCTATAAAATCTCTACAAAAGGGATGTAAAATTTTTAAAGCTAAATCATTATAATTTAATTTTTTAAAATCATTTAGATCTTGTTCGTTATATGCCTCTAGTGTTTTTGGAACAAAAAGGCCTCCCTCTTCAGATAGGCCTTTTATAAAAACATCTTTAAAACCAAGCTCAATTTGGTTGTTTCGAGTACTTACATATTTCATAGGATTTATTGATACTCCCAAATACTCTTAGTAGCAATATTAAATTAGACTATCTGCTAGTAATAATACAAAAATAATGAATAAGTAAAAAATTGAATATGTGAAAATTTTTTTTGCTTTTTTAGTATCAAATTTATTTTTCTTAAAATTTAATAATTCATAACAAATATAATTATAATAAATCGTTAAAATTATTGTTGGGATTAAATATATAAGTCCTGCAAAATTTATAAGATAAGGTAATAAAACAACCGGCATCATCAATAAAGAGTAAATAAATATATGTAATTTAGTTTTTTCAATTCCATCTGATACTGGAAGCATTGGAATATTTGCTTTTTTATAGTCGCTTGCTTTGTAAAGACTTAATGCCCAAAAGTGTGATGGAGTCCAAAAAAATATTATGAAGAATAAACTAATTGGCTCCAAAGAAATTGAATTAGTTGCAATCGTCCATCCTATAATTGGTGGTAAAGCTCCAGCCGCACCTCCAATTACAATATTTTGAGGCGTCTTCCTTTTTAGCCATATCGTATATACAAAAATATAAAATAATATTGTAAATAATAATAATGCTGCTGAAAGAGTGTTTGTAAAATGGTTTAATAGAACAACTGATAAAATTGTTAAAACTATTCCATATATTAAAGCATAGTTTTTTGTAATTTTTCCTGTCGGTATCGGTCTTAAACAAGTTCTGGTCATTACTGCATCTATATCTGAATCGTACCACATATTTAGGCAACCAGCAGCTCCAGCTCCAATTGCAACAAGAATTATCCCAATAATTGCATTTGAAGTTTCTATTGTTGTATTTGAAGTTATATAACCAACTGCACAAGTGAAGATAACCAGAGACATTACTCTTGGTTTTAATAATAAAATTAATGATTTTAAAAAAGAGTTTATATCTAATGTTGAGGAAGTTCGCTGTTTTAAAAAGTTAGTAGACAATTTTAATCAACATTCAAAGTAACAAATATTACGATTAAAACTAAACCAATTATTAAAATATGGTTTCCTAAATCAAAAATTCCAACTTTACTATTTTTTTTATCAATGAGCTTTCTGTGAAGAGGTAAATTATCATAAGGATTAATCTTTATATCGGATCCACTATTTTTTTCATTATCGACTTTAACTGAAAAGCCAAACCAAGTTAAGTATATGAAAAGAACGAAGAAAATTAATAATCCACCCAAAATAGTATATCCATCCATAAATTATTGTCCTCCTACAAAGAAATAAAATAATCTTGAAAATAAAGTGTATTTACCTTCAGCAGCCATTAGAAAAACAAAACATGCAATTGCTGTCATTGGCCACAACAATACATTAACTAAAGCGTATCTTTCCCAAAATAAATGCATAAAGAAAGCCATTATTAATCCAGCTTTTAAAAACATAAAAAACAAAATTAAACTCCATCTTAAAAGGCCTTGAAATTCATACCAGTCAACCATGTAAGAAAAAAAACTTAGAACAAATAATAAACCCCAAATCCAAAGATATATTCCAATTTTATGAGTTGATGTTTGATCTTTTTTTTTAGTTTCTTCCATAATCTAAATTACCATAAATAAAAAAATGCGAAAATAAATACCCATACCAAATCTACAAAGTGCCAATATAAACCCAGTATTTCAATTTCTACATAATCACCCTTCATTGTAGTAAACCAGCCTCTTTTTTGAGTATCATAATGGCCTGCAAAAACTTTATAAGCATATATAAATAAGAAAATTACTCCAATTGATACATGTGTTCCATGAAATCCAGTTATCATAAAGAAATAAGAACCAAATTGCGCTGCACCAAATGGGTTTTCCCATGGTCTAACACCTTCATGTATTAATTTAGACCATTCAAATGCTTGCATTCCAACAAATGTTAGTCCTCCTACTGCAGTTGCTAAAACTAGCCAGCCACACATCTTTCTATTTTTCTCATAGCCGTATTTCACTGCCAAAGCCATAGTTCCGCTACTAGTAATTAATACAAAAGTCATTATTGCTATTAAAAGTAGTGGTACTGAAACTCCAAAAACTGTTAGTGCAAAAACTTCACTAGGGTAAGGCCATTCAACAGTTGTTGAAGCTCTGCCTTTCATGTATGAAATTAAAAAACAACTAAAAACAAATGTATCGCTTAATAGAAAAATCCACATCATAGCTTTACCCCAATGCACACCCTTGAACATTGTTTGGTCAGAACCGGTATCTTTAGCCATACCACCAAAACCAGGTTTCAATTCATAATCAGCTATTTTTTGTTCAGACATTATTTGCCTTTAATTTATTTTAAGTTTTTTCTACCTTCGTATTTATAACTTCACTTGGTGGAGTTGTTTGAGGTATAAAATCGTCTTTAGCTCCAGGAACACTGAAGTCATAAGGCCATCTATGAACAACAGGAAGTCTATCACCAAAGTTTCCATGTTCTGGCGGAACTGTTGAAGTATGCCACTCTAAAGAATTAGCCTTCCATGGATTTTTACCTGCATGTTTACCAGTCTTTAAAGTTTTAATAATATTATAAATCAATATAAACTGTGCAGCACCTACTATAAAGGCTGCTAAACTTATGAATTCATTCATTCCTATTGCAGAAGTCATATAGGGACTGTCATACATTTCAAAGTATCTTCTTGGTACTCCAATAAATCCTAAATAGTGCATAGGGAAGTAAATTGAATAGGCTCCTAAGAATGTTATCCAAAAGTGCCATTTTCCTAAACCTTCGTCAAGCATTCTGCCAGCAACTAGTGGAAACCAATGATAAACTGCCCCCATGATTACCATAAGTGGCGCAATTCCCATTACCATGTGAAAATGTGCAACTACGAAGTATGTATCTGATAATGGTACATCTACTGAAACGTTTCCAAGGAAAATTCCAGTTATACCTCCATTCACAAATGTAACTATAAATCCAAGACACCATAACATCACAGTATTAATTCTTATATTTCCTCTCCATAGTGTTAAAATCCAGTTATAAACTTTCATGGCGGTTGGTACTGCAATAATTAGAGTTGTTGTGGCGAAGAAGAAACCAAACCAAGGGTTCATTCCACTTACATACATATGATGCGCCCAAACAAAGAAACTCAAAGCTCCAATACCTACAATCGCCCAGACCATCATTCTATAACCAAATATATTTTTTCTTGCATGCACTGAAATTAAGTCTGAAACTATTCCAAATGCAGGCAATGCAACAATATAAACTTCTGGATGACCAAAAAACCAGAATAAATGTTGGAAAAGAATTGGGCTTCCACCGCCATACTCTAAAACTTCTCCGGCTTTTAAAATAGTTGGCATAAAAAAACTAGTTCCAAGCACCTTATCTAAAGTCATCATTATTGAACTTACTAAAAGTGCCGGAAATGCAAGCATTGCTAAAACTGTTGCTGTAAAAATACCCCAAACTGTTAAAGGCAATCTCATTAAAGTCATACCTCTCGTTCTTGCTTGCAAAACAGTGATTAAATAATTTAATCCTCCCATTGTAAAACCAATTACAAATAATGATAAAGATATAAGCATTAAAAGTATTCCCATTCCAGAACCGGGAGTTCCTTCTAAGATTGCTTGTGGTGGATATAAGGTCCAACCTGATCCGGTTGGTCCACCTGGAACAAAAAAGCTTGCCATTAAAACTGCAACTGCAACAAAAAACATCCAGAAACTTATCATATTTACATAAGGAAAGACCATGTCACGTGCTCCAACCATTAACGGTATTAAATAGTTACCAAAACCTCCAAGAAATAATGCGGTCAAGAAGTATACTACCATTATCATTCCGTGCATTGTAACGAATTGATAATAGTGTTCTGCTGTCATAAAACCTGCAAGTCCTGGAAAACCTAATTGCAATCTCATTAACCAAGATAAAATTAATCCAACTATTCCAGTAAATACTGCAGTTAAAAAATATTGGACACCAATTACTTTTGCATCCTGACAAAAAACCCATTTAGTAATAAAGCTATGTCCATGATATAAATCCTGTTCTTCTATTTCTGCAGGTCTTACATAATCAATATCACCAGCTGCCGCCCCAGAATACTCATTCATAGTTTCTGAAGATTGAGCCTGTATGCTTTGTTTATTATCTATTTCATCTGACATAATTTATTTACCTCTTTATACTTTAATTTAAATTTATTTTTTTAACAATTTTATTATTTTCAATTTGTAGTTTGTTTTGTTTAGCTACTAATTCTGAAAAAGTTTCCTGCTCATTTAACCACTGGTTATAATCTTGCTTATCTTGAACTATTACTCTACCTCTCATTGCATAGTGACCAACTCCACAATATTCCGCACATAATACTTCGTACTCTCCTACCTTGTTAGGTTCAAACCAATAAAATGTTACAACGCCAGGAACAGCATCCATTTTTGCTCTAAATTGAGGCACATACCAATTATGCAAGACATCCACTGACCTTAGTAAAATTTTAATAGGTCTATTAGTTTCCATATTTAAAACGTCACTTTGAATTATTACATCATCTTGACCAAAAGGATCATCTGGATTGATACCAAAAGGATTGTTATCATTTATGTTAACTACTTGTGATGTTCCCAATTTTCCATCTTCACCTGGAAGTCTATATTGCCATCCCCATTGCCAGGCCATTACATCTACTTCCAAAGCATTTTTTGGAACATTAACATACTGATTCCAAATAATTAAACCTGGTGCAAGTAGTGCTGCAACACCAAGTGTTGTTGCCCATGTAAGAATTTTTTCTAATTTTTTATCTTCAGGTTTATATTCTACTTTTCTTCCTTCTTTATATGAAAATTTAAAAACGCAATAAATCATGAACAAGCAAACGGCCACAAAAACTCCACCACCAACCCAGAAGGTTAAAGTAATAGTGTCATCCATTCCCTGCCAGTTAGAGGCTATATCTGTCCAGTACCAAGGTGTAAAAATGTGAAAAAGTACCGATCCAAGTATGACTAAAAAAAATATAATTCCTGCATGCATATGGGTTATATAGATTAATAATAGTATAAATACCTATGACAAAATGTCATAAAACTAAAGTAAATAAACTAATATATTCAACATTATTATGCTTAGTAAATTAGGAATTTTAATAACTATACTCGTATTGGTTTTACTTTTCTTTTTAATTATATCTTTTGGTGCTGGGGCTTTCTCAAAAAAAAAAGTTAAGCCTGAAATAAAGAAATATTTAAAATCTGTAAATATACTTTTGATTATAGTGGCTATAGTTGGGTCAATATTAGTTTTATTTCTTTAAAAAATTTAAGATATCAAAGATTTACAAAATGCAATGACAGCATCATTGTATACAAACATTATTGCGAAAAAAACAAACCAAACAATAAATAAAAATAACCAGTATATAGAAAGTGCAGTTATATTTTTTTCTTCCTCATGGTAATCTTTTTCCTGAAGTTTAAAAATTCTAGAGGTAACCTTTCCCCAAAAAAATAATCCACCTAAAAGATGAATTCCATGAAGTGCTGTAAAAAAGTAAAAAGATGAAAAATAAGTATTAGTTGAAACATAGTTGCCGCTAATCATTAATTGATACCACAAAAGAAGTTGTAAAATTAAAAATAAATAACTTAAAGCACCAACAAAAATTAGATTTTGTTTAATCCTGTTTGTTATTTTTTTATTAAAATCTTTTCTTATTTTATCAAAAAAATATGTTACGAAAATTAAAACTAAAGTGTTTATCCATAACAAGTTAGTTTTTAAAATTAATGTTGTATCCTGCTCTGGTGGGAGAGAATATAAATATCCAGTAAATATTAAACTAAATAAGACAGAACTTATTCCAAAAATTATTATCACTGCTGACATTTGATTTGATAAATTAAATGTCTGACCTGTGTGTTCAGAGTCAATTGCGGCTTGTTCAGCTTCCCAGGGTTTTTGGGTTAGTGTGCCAAATATTTTCTTTATGAATGAATTCATAACGTTTATATAGTTGTAAATATCTAATTTACAACTATGAAATTAAAAACTTCAATTACTATAATAGCTGGTTGTTTGGTAATTTTCTTATTTATTATGTTGCCTATATTTTTATCAATGGAAAAAAAACAAGACGAGTTTCAATCAAAATTTCAAGGATCAGACTTTGTGTTAAAGGATGTAAATGATAGCATTGTAACACAAACTTCTTTTGAAGGTCCATTAACTGCTATATTTTTTGGATTTACTAATTGTCCTGATATATGTCCTATGACTTTAAATAATTTAGATCTCGTGATTAGTAAATTAAGTGAAAAAAAAAAAGAAAAGTTTAAAGTTTTTTTTGTGAGTATTGATCCAGAAAGAGATAGTCCAGAAATAATAAAAGAATATTTAAATTCATTTGAAAACAAAATGTATGGAATAACAGGTGACCCTAAAAAAATTTTTTTAATGTCTCAATCTTGGGGAGTTATCTCAGAAAAAATATTTACTGGTGAAGGTGAATATTTAATTAATCATAGTTCCTCAATAATACTTCTTAAAAATGGGAAATTTGTAAGTAGAATTAGCCACCATGCAGCATATGAAGATATTTATAAAAATATAAACAAATATTTAAGATAAAAGATTAAAAGTTACTATTGATATCATAGAAATCGCAGCTGTCTCAGATCTTAAAATATTTTTGTTAATTTTTAGAGAAATTAGATTTTTTAATTTAAGAATATTTTCTCTTTCTTTAACTGTAAAATCACCCTCAGGTCCAATAAGAATACAAATGGGGCCATCATCCTTAATATTAATTGTACTATTTTTAGTATTTAGATCGCCAAAAATAATATTTATGTTTTGATTTAATTTTAAGAAGTTATTTAATTTTGTAATATTTTCAAGACTAGGCACAAGAAGTCTATTACTTTGCTCAGATGCCTCGATGATAATTTTATTTAGTCTTTTTTCATTTATTTTTCTTACAATTGTTCTTTCTGTCAGTATTGGAATAAACTTCGTTATTCCTAATTCAGTAGCCTTTTGTATCATTAAATTTTGATAATTTAATTTAATAGGAGCGAAAGCTAACCAAATTTCTCTTTCTGTGTTTTTTGACCTTAATTTACTAGTTACAGAAAATTCTATAATTCCTTTATTTATTTCTAGTATTTTTGCTTCCCACTCTCCACTTTTATTAAACAAAGAAAAACTTTGTCCTATGTTTGCCCTCATTACTTTTGATAAATAATGTGATTGTGATTTATTTAGCTTTGAAATTAAATTAAGTGATAAACTTTCATCAAAAAATAATCTAATATTACTCATTTAGATAAGTTAGTTTATGAAAAATATTAAAGCAATAATTTTTGACGCCTATGGAACGCTGTTTGATGTCAATTCAGCAGCTGAGAAATGTAAAGATAAAATTGGTAATAAATGGGAAGGTTTTGCGAACTACTGGAGAACTACGCAACTAGAATATACTTGGTTAAGAAGTTTAATGAATAGACATAAAGATTTTTGGAAAATTACTGAAGATAGTTTAGATAAATCGATGAAAGCTTATAGTATTGAAAGTTCCATGAAAGATGAACTTTTAAGTTTATATAAAATTTTATCTACATTCCCTGAGGTCAAAGATGTTTTAAAAAGTCTTAAGGATAAAAAATATAAACTTGCTATTCTATCAAATGGGACCCCTTCTCTATTAAATGAGTTGGTTAAGAGCAATCATTTAGATAAAATTTTTGATGATATTTTTTCAATTGAGGAAGTTGGTATTTATAAGCCAGCTACAAAAGTTTATGATATTCCAGTTAAAAAATATCAAATACAAAAAAATAATATTTGTTTTTTAAGTGCAAATACATGGGATGTATCAGGTAGTGGAAATTACGGATATAATTCAATTTGGGTAAACCGAAATAATAGTATTTTTGATAACCTTGATTATAAGCCAACCTATCAAGTTAAAAATTTAAAAGAAATAATTAACTTATTGTAGATAAAATATAAAAAAATAAAATAGCTTATCTATAAACTATATTTAATAAAATCCTGGAGTCTACGTCATCTTGAGTAATTCCATAATGTTCTTCGGTGTTATTAAAAAAGATCATTTGATTTTCTTTAGATTTTACTTCTTTATCTTTAATAACTGTTCCACCATTGCAACTAGTAAAATTTAATATGCAAATTTTTACATCTTTGTCTGGTTTATTATTTGCATCAGTCCAATCATAATGTTTTCGATGTTTAATTTTTTTGCCTTGGTTGGAATATAGATTTGCTTTTATTCTCAAAAATTTAGTAAAGTTGCTTTGTTGACGTATAAAATATTTTATTGGCTCAAATTTTGTAAAATAGTTGCTATTTATTTTTTGATTTTCAACTAGAGTGTGGGTAAACATAAAATTATTATCATCTTCAAAAGTTGTGGTTTGTTTCTGATAAAACCAAGGAAAAGTATTTGAATAAACTAAGTTTTGTAGTTCTTTAAAATAATCCTCTAATAAAAAATTATCTACAATTTTCATTTAATAATGATAACACAACAAATCTAAAAATGAAGCAAAGAACTTATTTGTGCCACTTGATATTTTAAAATAAATAGTTAATTGATTAATAATTATGACCAATATTTTAGATTTATTAGGAAGAATTTTAATTTCAGTATTATTTTTTTTAAATGGTGTTTTTAAGATTAGCAATTACGAAGGTACTATTGGTTGGATGGAAAGCTTTGGTATGCCTGGAATGTTTCTGATTCCAGCAATTATTTTAGAAGTAGCTGGTCCAATTTTAATTATTATTGGTTATAAAACAAAATTAGCTTCTGGATTATTAAGTTTATTTTGTATAGCTACTGCGATTATATTTCATAATGACTTTGCTGATCAAATGCAGTTTACTTCATTCTTAAAAAATATAGCCCTTGCTGGAGGTTTTTTAATTCTCTACGTAAATGGAGCTAAAAGTTTAAGTTTAGATAACAAATTTAAAAAATAAGATGTCAAACATTGAAATAAAAAAAATTATCAACCCAATTTTAGCCTCGGATGGTGCTGGAGTAAAATTAAAAAGAAGTATTGGAGTTGAACCAAATTATTTTGATCCTTTTTTAATGTTAGATGAATTTGGATCAGAAAATAAAGACGATTATATTGGAGGTTTTCCTCCTCACCCACATCGAGGCATTGAAACTGTTACATATATGCTGGCTGGCGATTTTGAACATAAAGATAGCACAGGTGGCCAAGGAAGGATGAGCGCTGGAGATGTTCAATGGATGAAAACTGGAAGTGGAATTATTCATTCAGAGATGCCTGCAATGAAAGAAGGTAAACTCCATGGCTTCCAATTATGGATAAATATGCCTGCAAACTTGAAAATGAGTAAACCTGAATATCATTATATTGATTCCAATAAAATGAGTACTCATAAAGATGAAGATAAATTTGTAAAAGTAATAGCTGGTAAATTCAGTAAAGCTGAAGGTCCTATAAAAAATCACAATGTGGAGCCTATTTATTTTGATATTGAAATAGAAAAAGATAAAAAATTTAGTTTTGATTTACCTTTAACTCATAACTCATTTATTTATTTAATTGATGGTGAAATAGAAATTGGTAACAAGTCGCACAGCAATGTTAAGGATTCAACACTAATTCTTTTAACTAAAGGTGAAACACTTAAAGTATCTGCTTTAACTAAAGCCAAATTTTTATTAATATCAGGTAAGCCAATTGGTGAACAAATTGCTAGGGGTGGTCCATTTGTAATGAATACTAAACAAGAGATACTTCAAGCAATTGATGATTATCATAATGGTACGTTTGTGAAATAATGAAAGCAGTTGAATTAGATAAAACAGGTGGTCCAGAGGTAATAAAACTTAAAGATATTACCTTAGACAAACCGGGTGCAGATGAGGTTACAATTGAACAAAAAGCAATTGGTCTAAATTACATTGATACTTATCATAGATCAGGTCTTTA
>MDTE01052935.1_pt1 | contig 12000 bp, 14 predicted proteins | sample 811231 | NCBI WGS metagenome assembly MDTE01 (sample SAMN05326651, study PRJNA326480) | marine metagenome | isolation source: seawater | place: Indian Ocean: Red Sea | collected 2010
TCTATTTTTTAGAGCATTACAGACTGTTTCAACTTCAGGTAGTTCAGGCATAAGATTGATTAGACTTATATATCAATATATCATATGATTTAACTTTAAAAATAATAAATATGATTGATATATTAATAAACGGAATTTTTAATCTAGATTGGCTTGGTTATGTCATTTACACATTAATAGTGACTCACATAACTATAGTAGCTATCACGCTTTATCTTCATAGGGGAGTTTGTCATTCTGCTATTGAGATTAAGCCAACTTTATCTCACTTTTTTAGGTTTTGGCTGTGGTTAACCACATCCATGAGAACTGCTGATTGGGTAGCAATTCATCGTAAGCACCATGCAAAAGTAGAAACTGTCGAAGATCCTCACAGTCCAGCCTATTATGGTATATCAAATGTTCTTTTAAGAGGTGCAGATCTTTATCATGAAGAAAAAAATAATCGGATTACTATAGAAAAATACTCTCAGAATTGTCCTAATGATTGGGTTGAAAATAAAATATATACAGGAAAGAATAATTTAGGAATTCTTATTTTGTTTATTATTAATATAATATTGTTTGGTGTAGTGGGAATTATTATATGGTCAATACAAATGGCATGGACTCCTATTTTTGCAGCTGGCGGTATAAACGGTGCAGGACATTATTGGGGTTATAGAAACTTTAATACAAATGATGATTCTACTAATATGTTTCCCGTTGCATTTTTTATAGGTGGTGAGGAATTACACAATAATCATCATGCATTTCCAACTGCTGCAAAGTTTTCTCTAAAACCATGGGAATTTGATATTGGATGGTTATATATAAAAATCTTTCAACTTATTGGTCAAATTAAAGTAAAAAGATTGGCCGTTAAAACTATCGTAGATAATCCGGAACTAAATTTAAATACAAAAATTGGTAGTGACCTTCTTAAATCAAAACTCACAGTTATTACTAATTATACAAAGGAAGTATTGAGGCCAATACTAAAATATGAAATGAAAAATTCTTCTAGACATATAAAGACTCTGCTTAAAAAGTCTAAAGTATCACTTGCAAGAATGCCTCATAGAATATCAATGCAAGAGACATCTAGGCTAGAAGAAATTTTCAAACAATGTGACTCACTTAAAGTAGCATATAACTTGAAAAATAAGCTACATGAGATTTTATATACTCGTAATATTAATCATGAAGGCTTCATAAAAACTCTTAATGAGTGGTGCGATGAAGCTAATAGCAAAGGAATTGCTCATCTAGGAAACTTCTGTGATAGTTTAAAAGGTTATAAAGTAGTCTAATTATTTAATTTTTGACTCTTTATAAAGAACATACTTTTTAATTTTAGGATCAAACTTTTTAAGTTCTAATTTATCAGGCATTGTTTTTTTATTTTTGGTGGTTGTATAGAAATGACCAGTGCCCGCCGATGATACTAATTTAATTTTCTCTCTCATAATTATATCAATCCATATTTCTTAATTGCATTATCTAATCCAATTTTGTCGATAATTCTGAGTCCTTTTTTTGACAATTTAAGACTTATCCAGCGCTTGTGAGTTTCGGACCAAAGCCTATGATTATGTAGATTTGGTTCAAAGACTCTACGACGTCTATTCTTAGCATGAGATACGTTATTTCCCGCCATTATCTTTTTTTTTGTTAAATCGCATATTTTCGACATTTTTTATCCTCTAAACTCAGTAATGATATCAGAAACATATTCATATACAATATCATTATAAAAATTTTAAGAGAGTATTTAAATGGATATTGTATTTATAAAGGAATTATGTGTTGAGACTATTATTGGGATCTATGATTGGGAGCGAAAAATCAAACAAGTCGTTTGCATAGATCTTGAGTTGGAAACTGAGATTAAATCTGCGTCTTCCTCTGATGATATTGGAGATACTGTAGATTATAAAAGCGTCGCTAAGAGAGTAAAATCTTTTATTGAAGAGAGTAATTTTTTGTTGATAGAGGCATTGGCTGAGGAAACCGTCAAGATTATATTAAGTGAATTTGATGTTAAGACCGTAAAAGGGAGATTTAGTAAGCCTGGCGCAGTAACAGGATCAAAGGAAGTAGGCGTAATAATAAAAAGGGAAAAATGACAGGATGAGTCTAGTATACATTGGAATAGGAAGTAATGTTAATAGGGAAGAAAATATAAAGTCGTGTATAAGATGCTTGCGGCAAGAATATTCTGTTATTTCTATCTCTCCATTGTATGAAACTAGTTCTATGGGTTTTGATGGTCCAAACTTTTATAATCTTGTATGTAGTTTTGAAACTAACCAAGATGTCGTTATCTTAAAAAACGAACTTTCACAAATTGAAAAAAATCATGGCAGAAGTATGAATGAAACTAAATTTAGCTCTAGAACGCTAGATATTGATATTCTTTATTATGACGACCTAGTTTATGAAGACGAAAATATGAATCTTCCAAGAAAAGAGATAATACAGTATGATTTTGTTCTACAACCACTAGTTGATATATCTCCAGAATTTGTTCATCCTTTAGTTAAGAAAACTAATAAAGTAATTATGAATGAATTTCAAATTGAGAAAAACATAATAAGGAAAATTCCTTTTAACTTTGATGAATAATATAAACCTACAAAGCTATATCGCATACGTTGGTATAATACCTGCTTTCACAGTTATAATTGATCTCCATTTCATAGGGACTTTAAACATAGAGATTATTAGAAATTTTATGATTTATTATAGTATAATTATTTTTACTTTTATAGGTGCGATGATATGGGATATAAATGTTGACGGCTCGATACTAACCACATTATATGGAACAATCCCTAGTCTTATCTCTTTTGTTCTTATTATTATGAATTTGATAGGTTATGAATATACCCTGATCATCCAAATTCTCATCACATCACTCTTATTGCAGCTTTTTTTTGATAGTTTTATATATTTACAGTCGAACACTATCGGCTTGAGAGGTTTTTATTATTTTGTGAGGCTTCCTGTAACTTTGATACTATCTTTGCTGATAATTCTCTCGTAACTACATATTTAGCTTTCTTCCACCATCAACATTTATATTTTGACCTGTAATATATCCTGAGTCGGAGATTAGAAATTTAACCGCCTTGGCTATATCAAGAGGGTTTCCTGATTTTCTCAGCGCTATTCTTGATAGTATTTCCTTTTTTTTACTAGATTTATTTTCATCTGTGACCGCCCACATTATAGCTCCAGGTGATACGCCATTCACCCGTATGCTAGGTGCAAGTTCTTTCGCTAATGATTTTGTGAGGGCTAATAGCCCAGCTTTACTAATATTATAAATAATATGATCTTTAAGAGGAGGATCAATATGAATATCAATTATATTCACAATACATCCCTTTCTTTTTTTTAGTTCTTTGCTAAGAGCTTGACTTAAAAATAAAGGGGATTTGAGATTGGCATTGATAAGATCATTCCAATTTTTATTATCAACATCATCAATTTTAGTGGGATAAAATTGAGAAGCATTATTTACAAGAACATCAATTCTGCCAAAGAGACTAATAAGATCTTTAGACAATTTTTTGAAATTAGTTTTTGATGAGAAACTAGCTCTGATTATTTTGCATGAATCTGCTCTTTTATTATTTAACGATCGAGCTAATTTTTTAGCATCAGAAACAGATTTATTGTATGTAATAATTATATTATAGCCAAAATCATGAAGATATTGAGCTGTCGCATGACCAATTCTTTTCGCTCCGCCGGTAATTAGTACTGTATTGTTTGTCGTCATAAATATATATTAAGGATAATTGATAAAATGTACATAGAATTATAATTTAGAATGACATCTATACCTCACGATCAAATAGTAAGCCATATAAAAAAATATGGAGATATATCATTTTCTACCTTTATGGAAATGGCTCTTTTTGATAAAGAATATGGTTACTATAACACCTCTAAGGTTTTTGGTGAAAAAGGTGATTTTATAACATCACCAATCACATCGTCATTATTTGGTGAGTCATTGGCAAATGAATTTGTGAATTTGTCAAAAAACTCTTCTCCTATGTCAATAATTGAAATTGGAGGTGGAGATGGAAGTATGGCTATATCAATGATTAAGCACCTTCAAAATGCATCTTGTCTTCCAGAACAGTATATTATCGTAGAATCATCATCTAAGCTTGTAAAAGAGCAAAAAATAACTCTGGTAAATCATTTTAAAAATATTCCAAATATAATATCTTGGAAAAAAAATATTGATAATATTACGCCTACAAATGGGATGATTATAGCTAATGAGTTTTTCGATGTAATTCCAACAGACAGATTTCAATATAGTAAAAAAAAATTTAATAAATTGTTTGTTACTACTTCAAGTAATAAATTGGATTATAAATGGATAGAGGACAGCAACCTTGATAATTTGTTTGAGCAGTCCTGCAATAATCATAAGATTAATCTAATAGATGGGTATGTGAGTGAATTGAATGGAAACTATAATATATGGATAGAGAAGATTAGTAATTTTTTATTAAAGGGAATAATCTTCATCATCGACTATGGTTACCATGCAAGAGAGTATTATCTAGATGATCGTAATAGCGGAACGCTTGTTTGTATGAATAATCATATTCCTAATTTTAATCCACTAAACGATATTGGCCATCAAGATATTTCATCATTTGTTAATTTTTCACATTTATCTAAAATTTCGTCGCAATATGACCTAAAAACTTTAGGCTACTTATCACAGTCGAGTTTATTAATAAATTTAGGGATTTTAGATATTTATAATAAAAAAAAAATTAATAATAATTTGCCGGAATTAAATAATTTGAAAAATATATTATTACCAAATACAATGGGAGAATTATTTAAGGCGCTCATTTTGTCTAAAAACTCAAGTCAAGATTTACTCTCAACTAAAGAATTTAATCAGTTAGAAAAATTATAATATGGATTTTTTACAAATTTTAATTTTATCAATCATACAAGGAATTACAGAATTCCTCCCAATATCTAGTCAGTCGCATTTAATTCTCACTTCTAAATTACTAGGAATGAGAGATCAAGGTTTGGGTTTTGATATTGCGCTTCATGCAGGATCATTATTAGCGATTCTGTTATATTATCGTAAAGAAGTTTTAAAAATGATATCAGTATCAGACGAGGGTATTCAATATCTTAAATTGATTATTATCGGATCCATTCCTTTGCCCATTATTGGATTATTATTCATAGACATTGTGTCTGATAACCTCAGAACTGTAAACTCTATTGCACTCATGACAATATTATTTGCATTACTTTTATATTATGTAGATAGAAAAAATATTGGAGAAAATTATAATTTAAAATCTCTCAGTTTTTTTACAATTATCTTCATTGGTTTTATGCAAACTTTTGCAATAATACCCGGTATATCACGCTCTGGTATAGTAATAACGGCTGCATTGTTATTGAACTATAGCCGAACCGACTCAATTAAGATTGCATTCTTGTTATCAATACCCGCAATCTTTATGGCAACGGTTTATCAAGCCTCAAAACTATATCAAGTCGGAGACATTGAGATATTGAATGAATACTTATTAGGGATGTCTTTATCCTTTATCTTTTCCTATATAACAATATATTTGTTCATATCAACGATAAATAAAATATCATTTACACCCTATGTTATTTATAGGGTACTTCTAGGAATATTTTTATTTGCTATTTAGGTGTTGGATAATATGATCTTGAGCTATTTTCTTGTGAGTATTTTTTATTAATTTAATAATTTCGTCTTTAGATTTTTTTTGATCGTCTTCATTAAGTCTAACATTTTTAATTTTATCTATTAAGGATTCAAAAAATATTTTTTGATTATTTTTGATCGAAATGCACTCAAAAAAATTCTTTAGTCTCTCTGTTTTTCTTATATCAAGCTTATCTATGAGCTCAAGTAATTCATCACATTTATTCTTATCAGGTTTATATTTTGATACAATTAGTTCGCATTGTCTTAACATCTTTGCAAGGTCTCTATAATCGTTAGGTATTTTTAATTCATCACAAAACGCATCCATATCATCTACCATTACATTAATGAAACTTGAGATTTCATGGAGTTTATTCGATGACTTTGTCAGATAGGGTTTTTTTACAAAATCAACATCTTGTCTGAGAATTATCATATGAAAGCCTTTAATTTTGTCATTTACTCTTAAATTCACCGCTTCATCATAGAAATCTGCAATATTATTTGATTTATACATTTCAAGCCAAACTCTCTCACCTGTTAAGTATTCTAGCTCACCAGAATCTCTTATTTCTCTTACTTTATCCATAGTCTCTGAGACTATATTAAACCCTACTAAATTAGTTTTGAATCTAGCTAATCTCAAGACTCTAAGGGGATCCTCTGAAAAAGCATCGGACACATGCCGAAGTTTTTTATTTTTAATATCATCTTGACCATTAAAAGGATCTATTAAATTTCCATCTCTATCTTCAGCTATTGCATTAATGGTCAAATCTCTCCTTTCAAGATCTTCTTCGAGCGTTACATTGGAATTAGTATTAAATTCAAAACCAGTATAGCCATGACCAGATTTTCTCTCTGTTCTTGCAAGAGCATACTCCTCACCTGTGTTAGGATTTATAAATACAGGAAAATCTTTGCCTACTTGCTTATAACCTTTATCTTTCATTTCTTCAGGTGTACTTCCTACTACTACCCAATCTTTTTCTTTTACTGTTCTACCAAGTAGTCGATCTCTTACTGCACCCCCGACTAGATATACTTTCATTATTTTCTTCCTGAAGATTTTCTATAAAAATCAATTTTACTTTTAGTGACTAGATATTTTGGCACAATTTCTTCGACTGTAGAGTGACCTTTATAGCCTTGATTACTTGTACTCTCCAATTGAAGCGAGTTATAGTTATCTATTGTGAATATTTTCCCTGGTAATCTCTGAAATACATGTGCTTGAATTTTAGATAATAAATTATTAAGAGGTATAATTAGCCTCTTTCTCTTGGTAATTATTAAAATTAGTTTAATAAGTTCTAGAAAAGAATATATTTTTGGTCCTACTACATCAATCTTAGAATTATAGTGTTCAGGATCATTTATAGTAGAAATCATAAAGTCAGTTAGATCGGAGACATAAATAGGTTGAAATTTAGAATTAGGGCATGCTAGTGGTAAAAAAGGTAAAAATTTAAGTAATTTATTAAATCTATTAAAGAATGAATCATTTTCACCAAACACTATAGAGGGTCTAAAGATCGTGACTCTTGTAAACTTGCTTGTAGTATTCAGAAGGTAGTCCTCGGCCATCCCTTTTGTATGTAGATATTTACTTGGTGCATTCATATTTGCATTCAATGAGCTTATATGAAGAAATCTTTTTACGTTGTTGCTCTTAATTGCAGAGGAAATTCTCTCAACTAATTCGAAATGAATGCTATTGAATGTGTTTTTATCACCATCTTCATTAAGAATACCAATAGTGTTTATAACAACATCGCATTCTTTTAATGATTCTCTAATATTTTTGTTATCATTTTGTTGAAATAACCTCAACTTAAGATTAGGAATAACTTTTAAGTCTTTATTCAACTCAGGATTTCTTGATAGAACAGTAATTTCAGATGCAACCTTAGATAATTTTATTGCAAGATCTGATCCTATGAATCCTGAACCTCCAAAAATTACGACTTTTTCGATCTTTTTCATAAATAACTGATTTCCTTTTCACAGTATATCTAATTTCTTGATAATTAGCATATATCATTAAGACATAGTCGCCCATTACTCCAAAGAAAAGTCAACAATTTTATTTTGTTATAAAAATAAAAATATTCTTTATACCAAATCATTTAAATTGTAATATGTTCTAATCATTATTTTATATTAGTCTGAGATATTCTGTATTTAAGGGGTTATTTTTTACATACTATGAAAAAAACTAGTAAAAAGAAAAATTTTTCAATAAAAACATCTGTAGGAAAGACTATTAAAGACGAGACTCTCTCTTATATTGATAAGATGAATGGTGAGGGCGTCAGTAACCTTCATGAATTGTTCATATCTGAGGCCGAAAAATCCCTTATTTTGGTGGTTTTGAATCATTTGAAGGGTAACGTTACTAAAACAGCAGGTTATCTGGGAATTAACAGAGGAACCCTTATCAAAAGAATCAAAGAATATAATATAGATATGTGAATTTATGGCCAAATCTCAGAAAAAATTTGCTCTGATAAGTGTTTCTGATAAATCTAATATTGAGCACATTGCTCGTAACCTCGAAGATTTAGGTTATGTTATATTATCTACAGGTGGTACAGCTAAATACCTTAAATCTTTGGGCGTACAAAATAAGTCAGTTTCAAAATTTACAAATTTTGAGGAAATCCTAGAAGGAAGAGTAAAAACACTTCATCCAAAAATCCATGCTGGAATACTAGCTAAATCCCTTAGTGATCTTGAAGGCTGTTCAGATGTTTATGACTTAATTGATATAGTAGTGGTTAACCTTTATCCATTTGAACAAACGACTGCAAAGATCAGTTGTTCATACCAGGAAGCTATAGAGAATATAGATATCGGTGGTCCAGCCATGCTCAGGGCTGCAGCAAAAAATCATAACAGAGTTACAGTTATAACTGATCCAAGTGATTACAGCTTAGTAATTGACGAACTAAAAAAAAATAAAAAAACATCACTTAATCTTAGAAAACATCTTGCCTATAAAGTCTTTAGTCATACTTCTGGATATGATGCAGCGATAAGAAATTTTTTGTATAAAAAAAATGAAAAGAGTGATGAGATAGAAGACTTTTCACTCGTCTTTGAAAAAGAAAAAAATCTTAGATATGGAGAAAATCCTCATCAAAAAGCCTCATTATTCAAAATTAGAAGCCCTAAATTTTCTGGGTTTGATTATGAGCAGGTTGCAGGTAAAGAATTATCATTTAATAATATTGTAGATTCTGATAGCGCACTCTCTTGTGTAAAACAATTTAAAAAACCAGCCTGCGTAATAGTAAAACATGCAAATCCATGTGGTGTTGCAGAAGGTAAGGATATAAATGATGCTTATAATAACGCATATAAAACTGATCCCACTTCTGCCTTTGGAGGAATCATAGCTTTTAATAAAAAACTTGACTCTAAACTTCTTTCAAAAATCCTCTCAAAGCAGTTTGTGGAAGTCATAATTGTTCCTGCTTATGAGAAAGATTGTATGAATGTCATGATGTCAAAACCAAATGTTCGACTTTTGCGTATAAAAGATTTTTTAAAACGTTCAAGTAAGATTGAGATTAAATCACTTAAGAATAAAATTCTTATCCAACAAACCGATGATATAGATCTTAAAAAAAGCCATCTTAAAGTAGTATCAAAGAAAAAACCTACTTTGCAGCAAACAGAAGATTTGATTTTTGCATTTAAGGTTTCACGCTATGTTAAATCTAATGCAATTGTGTTGGTAAAAAATCAAAAAACTCTTGCGATTGGTGCAGGTCAAATGAGTAGAATAGACTCAACTAATATTGCTAAAAATAAAGCAAAAAAACAAAAAATTAATCTTAAAGGATGCGTAATGGCATCAGAAGCATTTTTTCCTTTTAGAGATAATATTGATTTAGCTAAGAAGATTGGTGTGAGTAGTATAATTCAACCTGGTGGCTCTATAAAGGATCAGGAAATAATTGATGTAGTCAATAATTATGGCATTTCGATGGTTTTTAGTGGTATCCGGGTATTCAAACACTGATATGGTAGATGTGCTTGTAATTGGTCAAGGAGGTCGAGAACATGCAATAGCATGGAACTTATCAAAATCTCCAAATATCAGTAATGTCTATGTTATGCCGGGTAACGCTGGTACTGCCCTAGATAAAGGAATACAAAACATAGATATTGATATTCAGAATTACTCAGAGGTAATTAATTTTGTCAAAAATAAAGGAATAGAAATGACAATCGTAGGTCCAGAAGCTCCGTTAGTCGAGGGAATAGTTGACAGATTTAATAGAGAGGGGTTGAGAATCTTCGGGCCCGCTCAAGACTTCGCAAAACTTGAGGGCTCAAAGGAATTCGCAAAGAAATTTATGCAAAAATATTCTATTCCTACAGCTAGCTTTCATGTTGCTAGAGATATTAATGAAGCTAAGAAGCATATACAGCCGCTAAAGTTACCAATAGTACTTAAAGCAGATGGACTAGCTGCAGGGAAAGGAGTGTTTATATGCCATGATAATGAAGAAGTTGATAATGCGCTTAACAAGTTATTTAATATTGATAAATTTAAATCCGTTGTAATTGAGGAATTTTTGATTGGCCAGGAATTATCTGCAATCTATATATGTAATTTTAGAGGATGTAGCTATGAAATTGGGTTGCCATGGACTAAAGATTATAAATCTCGAGACGAATATAACTCTGGTCCAAATACCGGAGGAATGGGTGCTGTAAGTCATCCATTTTGTTATCAACATAAAAATAATATTTATAAAAATCATATTGAAATAGAAAAGATATTAACTAAAACAATTATTGCAATTAATGATATAAATAAGCTCAACAAGTCAGGTTATATTGGTTTTTTGTACTTAGGATTAATGATTGATTCAGAAAGTAATATTAAAGTTTTAGAGTATAATTGTAGATTAGGTGATCCTGAGACACAAAACCTCATGCTTCACCTAACAAATAAAAAAATTAGCCTGATGGATCTAATAGAAAATAATCCAAAAATCCCAGTTCAAGATTATAATCTTGATAGAATTAACGAGGATACCGAGGAATATTGTTGTACTATTGTACTTGCTGCAAAAGGATATCCAGGCTCATTTAAAAAAGATTTCTACATCGACCTTGGGGACGTAAACGAAACAGACAATATTAAAGTATTTCACTCAGGAACAACACTTTATAATTCTAAAATAAAATCCATTGGAGGAAGAATTCTTAGTGTAAATGTTTTTTCTGATAATAAAGAAAATGCTATTAAGATAGCTTATGACACAATAAAAAAAATTAAATGCTATGAAGATGAAAACTTCACTATTGAAAATTGTGACCTTGTTTTTTTTAGAGAAGATATTGGACAGTAGTTAGATTATTTTTTCATTGATTCAAAGAATTCTGAATTAGTTTTTGTTGCCTGAAGTTTATTTAACATAAATTCCATAGCATCTAATTCATCCATAGAATGAAGTACTTTTCTAAGTATCCAGATTTTTTGTAGCTCATCTGGAGTGGTAAGCAGTTCTTCGCGACGGGTTCCCGATCTATTTATATTTATAGCTGGGTATATTCTTTTCTCTGCAATCCTTCTATCCAAGTGAACTTCCATATTACCCGTACCTTTAAATTCCTCATAGATTACCTCATCCATCTTAGATCCGGTATCAATAAGAGCGGTTGCAAGAATTGTCAAGCTACCACCCTCTTCAATATTTCTTGCTCCACCAAAAAATCTTTTTGGTTTGGTTAAGGAATTAGCATCAACACCTCCTGATAGAACTTTTCCAGAGGACGGAGCAATAGTATTATATGCCCTTGCAAGTCTTGTAATTGAATCAAGAAGTATTATTACATCTTTTTTATGCTCGACAAGTCTCTTTGCTTTCTCAATGACCATTTCCGCAACTTGGACATGTCTGTTAGCAGGTTCATCAAATGTACTCGCTACAACTTCACCTTTTACCATCCTTGACATTTCAGTAACTTCCTCAGGCCTCTCGTCTATAAGTAGTACTATTAGGATAGATTCAGGATTGTTGGTTGTTAAGCTTTGAGCGATTTGTTGAAGCATTATTGTCTTGCCAGCTTTTGGAGGAGAGATAATCAATCCTCTTTGTCCTTTACCAATTGGAGATGCAATATCAACTAATCTTCCTGAAATATCTTCTCTACTTCCATTTCCTACTTCTAACCTTAATCTTTTATTAGCATGGAGAGGAGTTAAATTTTCAAATAGTATTTTATTTTTAGAATTCTCTGTTTTGTCA
>MDTE01193631.1_pt1 | contig 12000 bp, 9 predicted proteins | sample 811231 | NCBI WGS metagenome assembly MDTE01 (sample SAMN05326651, study PRJNA326480) | marine metagenome | isolation source: seawater | place: Indian Ocean: Red Sea | collected 2010
ATCGTTTTTATAATTTATTTAATGTAGATTCTTTATAGAAGACATCCAAGAAATCCCTAAACCAATCGATAGTAATTTTGAGACCTTCCTCAAAAGAAACCTTTGGTTCCCAACCTAAAATTTCAGATGCTTTAGTGTTATCTGCTGACATTCTCCATATTTCTGTTGGTCGATTGTCTAATGCTCCAATTTTTAGATCCGAATCAGATTCACACAATGTATGAATTGTTTTAACTAAATCCGCAATTGAAATCTCTTGGTTTGAGCCTATGTTAATTGGTTCATTACTAATTGGTTTATGTGTTGCTATAGCAAGAAAACCATCAACAATATTATCTACATAGTTGAATTCTCTTGTTTGTTTACCCTCAGTTGTCTCTATCGGCATATTCTTCAAACACTTAATGATAAGTTCAGGTATTACTGCGCGATCACTTTGATAAGGGCCAAATGTATTAAAAGGCCTAATGAAAACTATTGGCATATTATTTTCATGGTTTTTCATCCTTGCATAGAGTTCACCAGCATATTTCCCAACAGCATATGGAGATATAGGGTATGGCAAGAAATCTTCATTAAATGGTACATTTTCTTGATATCCATATATTTCTGAAGTTGCCGTATAAACTAATCTCCCAAAATCAATCTCACTTTCTAGAAGATTTGCTGTTGCAATAGCATTAGACATTAAAGATTCATTTACATGCAAAAAACTATCGCCAACATGATTATAAGCGGCCAAATGAAAAATAATGTCGTACGACTCTTTTGCTATGGGTTTAAGTGAATCAAGATTTCTTAAATCAGCCTCAATAACTTTTATATCATTCCAGATTGGGCTCAACCTGACATTATCAATAATGCTTTTATATTTTACTGTTACCGATACATCTGCACCTAGATTTACTAGCCTTTTAGTGAGATGTGAGCCGATGAACCCAGACCCGCCTGTGATTAAAACCTTTTTATTTTTCATAAGTCCTCTCTCAAAATTAATTCTAAACTTCAGCAGTATAGAATCTACTCATTTTACTCTTTGCTGAAGCTAACTCCTCTTTTGTATTAAATGTAGCTTCTAAACCTCCATGAAAATAGCAGCCTAGTAGGTTCTTTTCCTGCAGAGTCTTATAAAACTGAACTAGACCTTCACCATCTGGCAAATTTATCACTGCCTTAGGTACAATATCAAGTGCTGAGTTGTTAATAACAGCATAGCCTATATAGTAATTCAAGACTGGCTTCTCTCGGAAATAAGTTACCTGATTTTCTTCATTAAATTCCACTAATCCAAATGGGTTTTGTATTGGAGAAACAACAATAGTTGCTTCATTGCTAGAGTTATTATGAAATCTTATAAGATCCTCTATATCTATATCAGTGTATGTGTCTCCATAGGTCATAAGAACATTTTTTCCGAAAACATCTTTTGCCCTATATAACCTGTTTAGAATACCTGCCTCAAGTCCAGCATCAGAAAAAGAAGCATTAATATTCGTGTTCTTTTCAATTAATTCCTTAATCATTGAGCCCTTATAGCCTATACATAAGACGAAATCATTAAAACCTTGTGACTGATACTGCTTAATTTTATTTTCTAAAATAGTCTTGTTATTAATTTTTATTAAAGGCTTAGGAATATCTTGGGTAATATCGCCTAATCTTTTTCCTCTGCCGCCACACATTATTAGTATCTTTGTTTTTTTTGACATTTGAAATTTAAACTTGAGAAGATTTAATGAACCTTATAAAAATCTTTATACCACTCAATAAATTTATGTATTCCATGCTCTACTGACGTTGATGGCTTATATTCAAACTCTCTTTTGAGGGTATCAACATCTGCATAGGTTTTCTCTACATCTCCAGGCTGAATTGGTAAAAAATTCTTATTTATTTCTCTGCCAGTGGCTAATTCTATTGCGTGGATGAAATCAATCAACTTTACTGGACTATTGTTGCCTATGTTATGAATTCTAAATGGGGCTGATGAACTTGAAGGCTTTGGGTTTTCTGCAGACCATTTCTCATCTGGACTTGCTGGCTTATCGATAACTGATAGAACGCCTTTAGTAATATCATCAATATAAGTGAAATCTCGCATCATATCTCCATTGTTATATACCTCAATTGAGCTTCCATCAAATGCTGCTTTAGTAAATTTGAATAGTGCCATATCGGGTCTTCCCCACGGTCCATAGACAGTAAAAAAACGAAGACCTGTTATGTTAATACCAAATAAGTGAGAATAGCTATGCGCCATTAGTTCATTGCTTCTTTTTGTAGCTGCATAAATGCTTATTGGGTGATCGGCATTATCTGCCACATTAAACGGGTAGCTCCCGTTAAGGCCATAAACCGAAGAGCTAGAAGCAAACGAAAGGTTTTTTACATTATAGTTTCTGCAATTTTCAAGTACATTCAAAAAGCCTGTAATATTCGAATCAATATAAGTCATTGGTTCTTCAAGAGAATATCTAACTCCTGCTTGTGCAGCAAGATTACAAACTGCATCAAAGCTATTAGTTTTAAAAATATTTTCTATGTCTTCTTTATTCTTAATATTGACTTTATTAAATGAAAAAAGGGGATATTTAGATGATTGGATAAAGGCTGATTCTTCAATTTGATCAGGGAGCAACCCTAGCTCATTCAATCTTCCATATTTAAGATTAATATCATAGTAATTATTTAGTGAATCAATACCAAATACCTCGTCACCCCTATCAAGAAGTGATTTTGTTACATGATAACCAATAAATCCTGCTGAACCAGTAAGTAAAACTTTCATAACAAAGAAAAAATAAAGTTAGTCATCGGAAACAGTTGCTCTTCCTGCTAACTCCTCCCAATCTTTCTCAGGCCTCACATCAAGATTAGTTTTCCAAGCGCCTTTAATTACATTTGCATCAACACCTAGAGTTTTTGAAAAATTTATTAGTGCTTGAATATCTTTAGGAAAACAACTTCCCCCAAATCCAAGTTTACCATCTGGCCCAGGAACTTCAGCATGGCTATGACCGATCCTACCATCACTTAGAAAACCCATAATTACATCTTCCCAATTAGCATTTACTTTATCTGAAATTAATTTCATTTCATTAAGAAAAGAAACCTTGGTAGCAAAAAAGGTGTTGCAAACATACTTTATCAATTCTGCAGATTCATAATCAGTTTGTATTATTGGTACAGCAGAACCAAATCTATCTCTATATAAAGATGCGACTTTATCAGTTAAATGCTTTTCTCCGCCAAGCACAAAACGTGACTGATTGATAAAGTCAAACATTGCTGATCTTTCAGTTAAAAATTCCGGATTAAAAACTATCTTTAGATGGCTATATTGATTTTGTAAGGTTCTTGTTGTTCCTGGTACTACTGTTGACCTTACTAAAACGATATTTTCTAGGTCCTTATATTTTTTGGCTGTCTCATTAATTTCAGAAATACATTGATTTAATATATCCAGATGGATTGTGCCATCTTTTGCAGACGGGGTTGGAACTGATACAAATATAAAATCAGAGTTTGTAACAACATCCTCTAGAGAGTTTGAGGATCTCGATGGGTCTTTGTCATATACCCTAACCTCTGCATCATAACCTGTAGAGGCAGAAAATCCGTGAGCAACCGCTGCTCCTACAAAGCCTCTTCCTATTATTCCGATATTGTATTTTGACATCTGATCACCAAAATTTGAGTATAGTTCTTTTATGATATTTTGCTATAAATTTGATTAATTTTTTATTAATAAAAAGTGACTCTTTAGAATAAAAGATTTTTTAACTGCTAAAAACTATTTACTGCAGCAGCAGCGAGTGCCATTTGATAGATAATTTGTGTAACCTCTGTCGTTGCCTTTATTCCTGAAAAAGGTTGTACTTCGAGAGGCACTACAATTGTGTCTCCAGGTTGAAGGGTATTTCTAGACCCTCTGAAAAATCCTGATGATAACTGACCAGGAGAAATAATACTCCCATCAGATTTTATAAGATAAACATTTGTTTCATCAGCAAAGGTTGTAACCCCACCACTTAAGTTTATATAGTCTTGTATTCTCAGATTTTTTTCAAAAATGTGGGAATTGGAAACAAAAACCTCTCCAATCACGGAGATGCTTTGATTTATCTTGGGTATTCTTATCGTGTCTCCATCTTCAAGGATAATATCCTCTAGTTCTCCCTTCATTATTGAAGCAAGATCTATAACTAATCTACCTAATGCTTAAGCTTCTTGTGTATTTCCACTTACTAATGCCGTGAGTTGATTGATAGCATTGCTGTCTAAACTTGCTTGACCTAAACCTCCAGCTTGGCTTGATAGTAGTATTTTCCTTCTTAGTTCATCTTGAGCTCTTTGTAGTCTTTCTGTTTCTGCTTCTTTTAATGAATTCCTTTGAAAGAAAGCAGCTTCCATCGAGCCTGTATCAGTAATTCCCCCAGCGCGTCTTACCAACTCACTTAATGTTTGCTTTTCAGATATTGGATAGATCCCTGGGAAAAAAACTTCTCCAGAAATTTCTACTGTTTTTAACTCTGAGCCAATCTGCTTTAAATTAACGACATCCATAGTTTCAAGAGGTGTATTTATTGCAGTATTTAGTGATTGATAGTTGTTTTTTACAACGAACTTCTTACCAGTATTATTTATTCTGCTTAGCTCTATCTCAGCATCATAAGTTGAATTCATAGAACCCCCAGCAGCATCTAACGCATCTGCTAAAAGCATTTCATCCGTATAAGGGTATGTTCCTGGAAAGTGAACATTACCAAAAACAGAAACAACCCTAAGCTTGCTATTATTGGTGGTATCTCTTCTAACCAAGTCTAACAATGGATCTAGAAGCTGTTTCCTACAGACATCAGTTATAAATTTTGAGATCTTTTCTCCATCTGAGTCTGTTTCTTGTAGTTTTATTCTCTCTCTTTCAATAGTTTTTTGTAGATTAGTAAAATCTTGTGGTGTTCTCAAATCTTCCAGTTCATCAAGAGGTATAGATTTCTTTGCCCTGAATCCAGATGATTCGATTACCATAATTGCAAGATCTTCCGGTATGGTGCAATATTCAAAAATTGTATATTCGTAATATCTCTTTATCTCCCCCTCAACAATTGTTTGCTCACTTGCTACAGCGCCTACTCCTTGGTCATTCATTAAAGGAATTACTGTTGAAGAATCGCCTGTATTGATGGTTTCCTCCATTAATGATTTCCTGAGATAAGTCAGTGAATTCCATTCATTCTCTAAAACCATCTGATTGTTTTCTTTATCTAGAATATATTTATCCTCAATCATTCTTGTGGTAATTAATTCTGGTGTTAGTAGGCTTGGAAATAAAATCAATTCGTCCTGATCAGAGAGAGTAATATTTTCTGCAGAATCATTTGCATTGAAAAGTGACTCTAGATTAACCTGCAAAAAACGATACCCTTGTCTTGATTTCTCTTTCCTTTTAATCAGCATATAACCCAAATCAGTATTAGTTAATAAATCATCTGTTGAGTTGATTATGTCACTAATCCTCATCCCATTATTCCAAGCATAAAAGCCTGGTTGTTGTGCGTGCCCTTTCAGCAAAACTGCGTTTCTAATGTTATTTGGTACTGGATAGACTGTTATGACATCTCCATTATTAACGGAAGCATTTTTAATTGTATCTTCGCTTAGATCGACTGAAATTAAATCGAAACCGCTACCTAATGGACTTATTCTCCTAATATCTGCAGAGAGTCTATTAGCCTTGGGTTTTAGTCTACCTGCAAAATTAAGCAGGTCTAATAAGGTTTCATCATCTTTTAATTCATATATCCCTGGTCGATTTACTTCGCCATCAATACCTAATGTTTTTCCAATTGAAGGAATAAAAACAACGTCTCCTTCTATTAATCTAACATCATTGGTTGTATCGCCATTAAGAAGTAAATCATATGCATCGAAACTAGTAATTGTCTCGCCTTTTCTTTTAAGTTCTATATTTCTTAATGATCCAGTTATCTTGACTCCGCCATTTTTTAAAATTGCATTTGTTAACGAAGACAGTGAACTGACAGTATACATTCCTGGCTGAAGAGCCTCTCCTAGTACAAATATATTAATAGACCTAAGCTTGTCTAATGTCACTCTGGACTGAGTACCAATAAACTTATTGGATACTAGGTCTTGTATTATTTCCTCAAGATCTGAAAAAGATAATCCCGCAACAACAACAGGTCCAATTTCGGGAAAAAATATTTCACCATCTCTTGAGACTTTAAGCTTATGAGTAATATTTTTATTGCCAAATAAAATCACCCTTATGCCATCTTGAGGGCCAATTATATAATCGGGAGGTATCGGAATGTTTTCTGATGATGCAAATGTTGATGGAACATCTGTGAAAAAATCATAGCCAAAATATGAAAGGGGCTTTTCTATATATCTTCCTGTCGGAGCACTAAGAAAATTCTTAGATCCAGTGTAACCATAATTAGGATCCTCGAAATCTTGAGTGTAATTATTAATTCTTAGATCTTCATTGGCAGACTCTTCGTCATCATAGTCGCTCCCTTCATCAACAGAAGAAGAAGTCATGCCTGTGGCAAGAGTTTCAATTAAGGAATCAGAAACCTGACCATGAATTGGAATGCATGGTGACAAGAAGATGATTAAACTTATAAGCCTAATTTTGTTCATATGCTTGATTTTAGTATCCTGCAAAATCAAAAAAGTAAATTATATTACAGTTAATATTCACATGTGTATAGTAACAAAACATATCTAGTTACATTAAGTTACATTAAGGTTTTATTGTGGAAAAAAATATTATTATTATTGGCGCAGGTCACTCAGGTGGAATTGTAGCAAGCGAAATAAGAAAAAATAATAAGAAAGTTTCTATAACTATTTTTGGTGAAGAGTCATATTTTCCGTATCAAAGACCTCAACTCTCTAAATCATTCATAAAGGGTGAGATAGAAGAAAAGAGTTTATTTTTAAAATCAAAAGACTTTTATAAAAAAAATAATATCGATGTAATAACTGATACAAAAATTATAGAAATTAATAAAAATAAGAAAATTGTTACATCTGAAAAGGGTGATAAATATACATATGATTTTTTAGTAATTGCCACAGGAAGCAAATTAACTAAACTTAATCTAGAATGCTCTGACTCAAATATTCATTACCTAAGAACAATAAAAGAATCCCTAAGAATCAAAGATCAAATAGATCAAAATAAGAAACTTGTAATAGTTGGGGCTGGATATATTGGTCTAGAGATTGCATGTTTCGCAAGGAGCAGGGGCTCAAAAACAAAAGTCATTGAACAATATAGACAGTTGATGGCTAGATCTGTTAGCAAGGAAATATCAGAATTCTTTTATAATAAACATCTCAATAATAGTGTTGAATTTTGTTTCGAAAAGACAGTTCGAAACATAGAGGATCATAAAGGTCGTAAACAAGTAATATTAGATGATAATGAGATAATTGATGCAGATGAGGTAGTTATAGGTATAGGCATTAAACCTAATATAGAGTTAGCCTTAGCTGCTGGAATTAAATGTTCTGATGGGATTGAGGTTAACGAATATGGGCAAACATCAGATAAATCAATTTATGCAACAGGTGATTGCACCTTTCACTTTAATAGCATTTATAAAAAAAGAATAAGGTTAGAATCAGTTCAAAATGCTGTGGAACAATCGAAAATTGTGGCATTAGCGGTATTGGGCAATAAAAAACAATACGATAGTGTTCCGTGGTTTTGGTCTGAACAATATGATGCGAGATTACAAATAGCTGGAATCAGAGACAAATATGACCAATCTATAGAAACTGGTTCTTTTAGTGAAGAAAAATTCTCATACCTTTACCTAAAAAATAATAAACTGATTGCTGTTGAATCAATTAATGACTCTAAAACATTTTTAAAAGCAAAAAAATTAATTGGGTCTAAAGAAAATTATAAAATTGATCATTTGTTGAAATAAAAAGCAATTATTTTTGAAAGTATAATTTTAAGAACTTTTCATATGAATCTTCTTTTCTTTTTTCTAGATCAGCCTGCCTCCTTAAAGAGCTTTCAGCCTCTTTATTTAAGATTACCCAATGTTTGTTTTTAGCTATCTTTATGTCCTCATAGTATTCTTTGTTGGACTTTGAAATGTGTTCACCCATTTCAAGATAACTAATTTTGTCATCATGCATCTCATTCATAATTAAGCCCGATATAGTTAAATTTGGGTCTTCAATCTTATTTTTAATCCCTTTTACTATTTGAATATAATCAGGATTATTTTTAAAAAGCATATCTACTATTATTTCTATTTCTAATATGATTTCATTTGCCCAGTTCTTTAAAGTTATTTCTTTATCTTTTCTTATTAATTTTAGGCCAGGCTTTCTTCCATGATAAGCGACTGATGAATCATTCATTCTTATTTGGTTTTCTTCTTTAATGGAAATAGATTTACTTGGCTTTAGAAAACAATAAATTAGAAATATTTCTAAAAATAGTATTGTTTCTCTGCTAATCCCTGTTCTAGAGAATGGATCAAGGTCTAATGACCTCAATTCAAGATAATCAACCCCTGTATTTTTAAGCTTGCTAGAAAATCTAATATTGTCTTCAGATCCACTCTTAATCCTCGCAACAGCATAATACTCATCCTCTATTTGAATAATATTACTATTAATTTGTTGCATAGAATCCGAAACAGAGAATTTCTCAAATTCTTTCGAATGGGTTTCTGTCGCTTGTCTTAAATCAGCAATATAGCTAGCCAGCGAGTCCGTAGAAACTTTTATCCTCTGTCTTTTGAAGTTCTGATAGCCGATATCACTCATTCTTAATGAAGTTGCATACTTAGAATAAGATGTCAGATCATCAAATCTTGTGAAGTTACTTGAAACATCTATCAAAAAATTCTTAGTTACTGCGGGTGATGCTCCAAATAAATAAAGTATTAACCAGTTCATTCTAAGGGCATTTCTTAATAGCTTTAAATATTCTTTGGATTTGAGATCTCTAAAATCTATGAAGTTTGATGTATTAGCAAGAATTGGCCAGATCTGGTCAGGTAAGGAGTAATTATAATGAACACCTGAGATAACCTGCATAAAAAGACCGTATCTATGTGACAGACCTCTTCTATATATTTTTTTAAATAATCCTAAGTTTGATTGGCCATAATCAGCAATAGGAATTTCATTCTCTTGGCTGATAAATGGAGGCATACTCATTGGCCATAAGCTTTCATTACCAATATTCCTGAAAGTGAAATGATGGATATTATCTAGAAGTGTAATTGTCTCATTCTTTTCTGAATATGGAGGAGTTATTAGCTCTAGTTGAGATTCAGAAAAATCAGTAGTGATATACTTATTACATAATGAAGATCCGATGGTTTTAGGGTGAGGTTTTTTAGATAGATTATTGCTTAATACCCTAAGATTCTCCTTCTCAATGCCTACTTTTCCATTAGCAAAAATCTCAGTAGGTAGCTCTTCTGAAAACCTTTTCAGAATCGTTTCAAGATCACTCATAAAGATAATTTTACATTTTTCATTGAATATCTAACTATATTGAATTTTTTGGATTTGTTGAAAAACCTGAAAATATTTTCTTGATGGACCAAGATTTTAATCGTAACGGCTCTACTTCATCTGTGGCGTTAATAACTAGATTATAGAGATTTCCTGGTTCCACCTTAGTGCCAGAATCTTTAGTAAGTGGACTCCAAGCGTATCCAGTTTTGGCTCTGGTAGAGGAGTTTATATAAAATAGATCCATTGGTAGTTCAAAATATATCCATTTGTTAAAACTGCCCTCACCAGTACAGGCAGCATCACAATCTGACAGCGAAACGATGCCTCCAACTCTAGCACCAGAATCAAACCTTCTTGAAATATCTACCTGGAAACCTTTATCCTTCCCTAAGAATTTGCCAGCACTGAGCTTAAGCCTAGTATCATAAAATGGAATATCGCGATAATAAGTTAGAAATCCAGTGATTGTGTCATAATCCCTAAATGAGAAACCTTGATCAAATTCTCTCTGTTTGACCCAGTAAGTATCTATACCAATAGCCCAATGCTTATCATCTGGCATATATAAAATTTCTCCTCCAATGCCTCCATACATCCATTCAAGATATCCAGCTGAAACTTTGCCTGTAATATTTGGATTAATCTTAAATAAATAATCTAAAGCCATTCTTCTTATACCAGTCTCTCCTTCAGTCAAATATAGCCTTCTATCCTGCCTAACATGATGTAACTGACCATCAGGAATATGAAAAGTATAGTCTTCATAATTATTATCTATGTTTATACCAATATCAGCTGTTAGATACAGTCCTTCCTTAATTGAATACTCTGTATGAATCAAAGCTTCCAATTGCCAAAAGTAAAATTTTGCCTGGTGCTGAAGCGTTCCTAGCATATGAGGCTTAATTTCCCAAAAGAAGTTGGGGTAGAGATAATCATTCTCATGAGTGATGGAGTTATCATTTATAGGCTTAACATAATTATAATTAACAAGTGACTCATCAAGTGGGCCAGTTCTTACTGAATTTACCAATTCCTTTCGAGATATAGATGCTCTAAGTGTTTCTATGCCTTGATCAACGTTTATTATGGTTAACTGATCTATGTTTTTTGGAGAGTTGTTAGCTAGTATTCTGCTGGCTAAATCAATTGCTTTTATAGGTTCCTGAAATCTACCTTGACTTATATATGCTTGCATTTCATTGTCATTAAATACTAATTTATGGGTTACAAAACCAACATTACCCATTTGCCATATAATTAGATCCCCGAGATATTTCTGCCATTCTTCATTTAATCTCTGGTAGGGCTCAAGATAAGGTATATTGATAATCTCTGGCGGAGCAATAAATTTTTCTTTGGCTCGACTATTAAGACTCGAATGCATTGTAAAATTTGCATAAGCAGTATTTCCTCTCATCAATCCTAACTCAAAATCTATTTTGTCTCTAAGGCCAACTGGAAGTCTATAAGCTAAACTAGCATTTAGTCTTGAATCAAGCTCGTAAATATCTAGCTCACCTCCCAATACTTGTTCGTAGCCTTCAAGATCTGAATAATCTGAACTGTCATATTCAATCTTAAGTGATAAATTTTCTAAGGGTGTAAAATATTCTATTCCTCCAAATAAAGAGGCTTTTTCACCACTAAAAAACCTACTTATATTAAGCCCTCCTCCGCTAGGATCATAACCTCCTCTGACTTTCCTTGATTTGCTAATCCAGCTAATAGGATTATTTAAATGTGCTTCCCCTGCCAGTCTTCCCCAACCCAAACCAAGCGAGATATCAAAATTACTAATTTTCTTAGAAGCAACGAAATACTCGCTTGAGTAAGCTCCAGTCCCTCCTAAATCTATAATTCCTAGAGCAATTTGAGGAAAGTTTGCAGTCTCATCAAGTAGCTTAAATTTTACGTCTAGCCCTTTATCTTTCCAGCTTTGCAAGGATGGGTTCCTAGCACCATAATATGATCTGTGGTCTCCTCTTGTGTATTTGACTACAGCTTCAAGCCATGGAAAATACTGCATCTTTGCATAAACTCTGTGGTATGGAGATTCGGTTGAGAAGCCAAACGCAAAATCACCATCTGTGGAAAATCTTGCTGTTGGTGTTTGTATAAGCCCAACTCCTCCAAGTGCACTATGAGACGGCTCATTATACAAGTAGCTATCGTCAGCATTTACACCGACAGAAGTGATCAAAATAAATGACAAAAAGCTTAAATACTTAAACATCTTACTTTTCCATTGAAATGAAAACTATAGGATATAGTAACTGCTTCCTCAAGAAAACTAATCAGATACCACTAGCGAGACTAAATAACTATTAAAGTAATTAGTTAGTGCTTGTAGATGTTGTTGTAGTACTAGTAGTTGTAGTAGTAGTTGTACCCGTTGTGGAAGTTGTACCTGTTGTACCTGTTGTACCTGTTGTACCTGTTGTACCTGTCGTACCTGTTGTACCTGTTGTA
>MDTE01076378.1_pt1 | contig 11999 bp, 12 predicted proteins | sample 811231 | NCBI WGS metagenome assembly MDTE01 (sample SAMN05326651, study PRJNA326480) | marine metagenome | isolation source: seawater | place: Indian Ocean: Red Sea | collected 2010
ATAAAATACAAGTTCCTTGAATTTTACCTCTTCCAACTCTTCCTCTAAGTTGATGTAATTGTGCCAAACCATATTTATTTGAATTTTCTATTATAATTAGATTTGCATTTGGAAAATCAATTCCCACTTCTATTACAGTAGTTGAGACCATTATAGAAATTTTTTTTTCTAAAAATTTTTTAAGAATATTTTCTCTGGTGTCTTTATCTAATGATCCATGTATTAATCCTACTTTATTTGGAAACTGTTTATTTATTATTTCAAATTTTTTTAAAACAGATGAATAATTCAAAAAAGATGAATCTTTTATTAAAGGGCACACCCAAAAAATTTGATTTCCTATTGCAATTTGTTTTTTTATATATGGCCAAAGTTCGTTTATTTTACTTTCTGGTTTACTTATTGTAATAATTTTTTTTCTATTGGAAGGTTTTTCATTGATTATTGATATATCCATATCTCCATACAGAGCCATCATCATAGTTCTAGGTATTGGAGTTGCAGACATTAATAGTACATCACAAAAATCTCCACCTTTTTTGGCAAAATCACTTCTTTGTTTTACGCCAAATTTATGTTGTTCATCAATAATTATTAATCCTAATCTTTTAAATTTAATCCTCTTTTGAAATAACGCGTGGGTTCCAAATAATAAATCAATCTTTCCATTTTCTAAATCTGAAAGTATTTTTTTTCTTTGTTTTAATTCAGTTTTACCTGATAGATATTCAATTTTTATATCTATATTTTGAAATATATTTTTTGCAAATTTATAATGCTGGCGTGCCAGTATCTCAGTAGGTCCCATAAAAGCTGTTTGATATTTACTCTCAATTGTATTTGCTATAGCCAACATCGCTACAATAGTTTTTCCAGATCCTACATCACCTTGTAAAATTCTAAACATTCTTGTTTTATTTTTAAGATCATTATTTATTTCATTTAACACTTTAGTTTGCGAATTAGTTAATTTAAATGGAAGATCTTTTAATATACCATTCGAAATTATTTCATTGAATAATTTTGCTTTTTTACTTCTTTTAATTTTTTTTCTATTTTCAGACAAAGATAGTAAATTTGCGCATATTTCATCAAAAGCAATTCTACGAAAACTATTTGATTGATTATTTTGACTATCTTTAGAGGTATGTAGGCACTTAATAGCCTCATTCCAATTTGCTAAATTATATTTATTAATAAAATTAGCGTCAAGCCAATCGTTAATTATTGGAATTTTATTAATTATACCTTCCGAAATGCTACGATATTTTTTTTCATTTATACCTTTTGTGAGATTATATTTTGGAATATTCTTCACTACATAATCTTTATTTTCAATTGTTGTTACATAGTCAGGGTTAGTAATCTGATATTTTTTATTGTAGAAGTTAACCTTACCACTTATTATAACATATTTATTAATTGGGAATATTTTTCTTAAGTATCCTTCGCGACTATTGAAATAAATTATTTCAATTTTACCAGTATCGTCTTCACAGATCACTCTATTTGGTAGATTGCGTATTCTTGGAAAGTAAATTTTTTTGACTAAAACTTTTATAGTATTTATTTTACCTATTTCTAGATTATCTAACTTAGAGATTTTTGACCTATCTGTATCAGAATAAGGAAAATTAAAAATTATATCTTTTACTTTTTCTATCTTTTTATTTTTAAAATAACTTGTGAGCTTTTTTCCAACACCTTTAATTTCATTAATATTATTAAAAAAAAATTGTTTTTTTTCAGCTTTCATTAATTTATATATAATACATATGTATGAATAATAAATTAGAAACTTTCAAAAAAAAATTAATTTACAGAGCATCTTACAGGGGAACTAAGGAAATGGATATGCTGTTAAGTAAATTTGTTCATAAATATATTGATATTTGGAATGAGTCATATCTTAACGAACTTGAAGAATTTTTAAATTATGAAGATGAAGTAATTCTAAATTATTATCGAGATAATATTAAAAGGAACGGTATAGAAAAAAACAAAATATCTGAAATATTTAAGAATTTTAAAATTTAAATTAACGACTTATTTTATGGCGGAGAGGGTGGGATTCGAACCCACGAACGAGTTGCCCCGTTGCTGGTTTTCAAGACCAGTGCTTTCAACCGCTCAGCCACCTCTCCAACAATGACTGTCTTATTACTATTATTAAAGGGAAATAACAATAATCATATCAATAATCTGGCTCTAGTTTGGGTAATAGATATATGATAATAAAAAAAATGCACTATATAATATCAAATTTATTTGTAATCATTTTTTTGCTATTTAATAGTACTTGTTTATTGGCCAATCAAATTACTTTTGATGAGTGGCTATCTGGCTTTAAACAAAATGCAATTAAATCTGGGATCTCAAAAGAAGTGGTAATTGATGTTATGTCAGATGCCAAATTTCTTCCGAGGGTGATAGAATATGATAGATTTCAACCCGAGTTTTATGAGGATACTTTTACTTATATAAAAAAAAGAACTAACAAATCAAAAGTTTCGAAAGGAACTACACTTTATAAAAAAGAAAAATTAATTATAGATAAAATTGAAAATGAATTTTTAGTTGAGAAAGAATTATTACTATCTCTAATGGGGATCGAAACAAATTTTGGTAAGTACTTAGGGAAGATGGATATAGTTTCATCGCTAGCAACTTTGAGTTATGATCAAAGAAGAAGTAAATTCTTTACTGATGAGTTAATGATTTTACTAAGACTGGTAGATAAAGATATTATAAAAAAAGAAATATTATTTGGTTCTTGGGCAGGAGCCTTTGGAAATTTTCAATTCATGCCAAGAACAATAAAAAATTATGCAGTTGATTATAATGAAAATAATATTGTTGAATTAAAAAAAATTGAGGACTCTTTCGCTTCTGCTGCAAATTATCTTAAAAAGATTGGTTGGAAAAAAAATCAGCCTTGTTTCATAGAGATCAAACTCAAAGACAATGTCCCAAAAAAATATTTAAACTCATCTGCAAGAAAATTACATAGTAAAAGAAGTATAAATTATTTCAAAAAATATATAGAAAATTATGAAAAAATTGACATTGATAGTAGCTATAAAGTATCAATTATAACTCCAGATAAAGATATCATTCCTGGCTCTGATACCTTCACTCCAGCTTTTATAGTTTTTGAAAATTATGAAAAAATTTTAAAATGGAATAGATCATTAAGATTTGCTTTAGCCGTATGTGTTTTGAAGGAGAGATTTGAAAATGAAATTTAAGATTATCATCTTTTTTATTTTTCTTTACTCATGTTTGCCTCTATATAATCAAAATATTTCATATAATTCATCAGGTTTTGCACTTATTTTTAATGAGCAAGATTATATAAATAAAAAAGTAAACAAAAAATTAAATAATGACAATTTTGAAGTGGCCCATAGAAATTTAAAAACTGGCACAACAGTAAAAATTACAAATCCTACTAACAAAAGATCCATAGTTACAAAGATAAAAAAAAGAGCTAATTTTCCATCACTCTACAACTTATTAATTTCTCAAGCTATCGCAGACAAACTTAATATTAAAAATAACGATCCTTTTGTCGAATTAATTTCCATAAAAAAAAACAAATCTTTTGTTGCTCAAGAAGCAAAAATATTTAAAGAAGAAAAAAAAATTCACTCTAGTGCCCCGGTTGAAAAAGTGAAGATTGACAATATATCCAAAAAAAACAAGATTGATGTTCCCTCAAAAACTTCATATTCTATTGTAATTGGTGAATTTTACTCTTTAAAATCTGTTAATGAATTAAAAGTAATATTGGCAAAAAATCTAAATATAGATATAAGAAAATTTATAATAAATAAAACAAAGATGAATGTGATATTAAAGACAGGTCCGTATAACTCTTTAGATTCTATTGAAATTGATTATTCTAAATTAAAAAAATATGGATTTGAGGAGCTTGATATTCTCAGAAATGAATAAAATAATTTTTATAATTATAACTTATTTGTTTTCAAGTTTGTCATTATTGGCAAACCCAAACATAAAGGCAAAAACTGCTATTCTGTTAGATTATGACTCTGACTCGATAATATACGAGCAGGATGCTGATTTAAATATTTATCCTGCCTCTATGACAAAAATTATGACAACAATTGTTGCCTTTGATTTGCTGAAAAAGAATAGATTAAGTTTTGATGACAAATTTATAGTTTCTGAAAAAGCATGGAGATTGTCTCAAGCTGGATACTCGTCTATGTTTATTATGATTAATGATGAAATTACAGTAGATGAATTATTAAGAGGTATTATAATTGCTTCTGGTAATGATGCCTGTATAGCTTTAGCTGAAGGCATAGCGGGATCTGAAGAAAACTTCGCCGAAATCATGAATGAAAAAGCAGATGAAATTGGAATGACGAATACTAATTTTTCCAACTCATCTGGAATCAACGATCCAAACAATTATTCAACCGTAAGAGATATAGCTATAATGTCAAAATATTTAATAAAAAATTATCCTGAGTATTATGAGCTATACAAGGAAAAAGAATTTACATGGGACAGAACTGGTGGCGACCCCATAACTCAATCTAATAGAAACTCATTATTATACAAACGAGTTGGAGTAGATGGAATTAAAACTGGTTATCTAGCTGTTGAAAAATACTCATTAGCAAGTTCAATGAAAAGAGAGGAAAGAAGGCTCATTGCCGTTGCTAGTGGCATGGATACTAAAGCGTTAAGAGCAAACGAGTCATTGAAACTATTGAATTGGGGTTTTAGACATACTGATACTTTTAAAATTTCAAAAGCAAATGAAACTTATTTTGATATAAATGCCTGGTTAGCAAAAAATAAGACCATAAAAGGATATACAAAAAAAGATGTTTATTTAACAATTAACAAAAAGGAGTCTAGAAATCTGAAAGTTATTTTAGATTACGAAGGCCCAGTTAAGGCTCCAATTAAAAAAGATAGCAAAATTGCTGAGCTCAAGATATTGAATAATGAAAATCTAATCCAAAGCACTCCAATATATGCATTGAAAGAAACACCAAAAGTTAATTTTCTAAATAGTTTATTTACCTCGATTAATTATTTAATATGGGGTGATGTTTAAAAAAAAAGCTTTTTTTATTGTTTTTGAGGGAATTGAAGGTTGTGGTAAATCTTTTCAAAGTAAAAAATTATATCTTAATTTAAAAAAAAAAAAGTTCAATACTGTTCTTACTAGAGAGCCAGGGGGAACAAAAAATGCTGAAGAAATAAGAAAATTAATCTTAAGTGATTATTTTGGTAAAAAAGAAAAAAAAAAATTTGATAGATATACTGATACTTTATTGTACCTTGCTGCAAGAAATGAGCATGTAAAAAATAAAATTTATCCAGAATTAAAAAAAAAGAAAGTAGTTATTTGCGATAGATTTACTGACTCAACTATGGCCTATCAGGTCTATGGAAAGAAGGTAAAAAAAAATTTTATAGATTCAATTCATAAAATTATTTTAGGGAACCTCAAACCAGATATTGTCTTTATTCTTAAAGTCAATTTAAAAACATCAAGGAAAAGAGTAAACAAAAGAAAAAATAAAAATAGATATGACAAATTTCCAAAAGAGTTTTATAGGAAAGCTCAAAATGCTTTTATTAATATAGCAAAAAATAAAAAAAGATATGTAGTTTTAGACTCATCAAAAGAAAATGATGAATTAGAAAAAAAAATATTTCAAATAATAATTAAACGAGTTAGTAAATGAAATTAGATTATTTGGATCCATTCAACTCGAGCTACCTTTATAAATTAGATAAAGAATTTTTATTTTTAACCAAATTATTTGAAAAAAATAAATACCCCAGAGTATCAATGCTTAATGGAGAAAAGGGGATTGGTAAATCTACATTGATAATTCATACTTTGGCTTATTTATTAGACTCTAAGAATTACAATAAAAGAAATTATCAAATACTTGATTCTTCACTCAACCAAAATTTACAACTATATAATTTAATCTACATTCAAAATAGTTTGGATAATCGTTTTAATATTGACAACTGTAGAGAATTAAAAAAAAAACTAGAAAAATCTAACATAAATAATAAACCCAGAATAATTTTGATAGATGATGCTGAATTAATGAATTTGAATACAGTAAATGCATTACTTAAAATAACTGAGGAGCCATTAACATATAACTATTTTATCTTTATCAATAATTCGTCAAAAGAAATATTTAGTACTTTAAAATCAAGATGTATTAAATTTAATATAAGACTTAAAAAAGAGGATAAAAATATAGTAACCAAAAAACTTATCAACCAATTCAAAATTGAAACTAAATTAAATTTTCAAAATTCTTATTTATCACCGGGTAATTATTTAAATTATGACTATTTGTGCAAAGTTCACAAAATTGAAATCAATAATAAAAATATTATTAAAAATATAAATATTCTTGTCAATGCATATAAAAAAGAAAAAAATATTCAAATTATTAACTTTATAAAATATTTATTTGAAATATATTTTTATGATCGTGAAAAAACCAAAGATAACTATCCTCAATCTGTTATAGATAATAACCGTTCTGTATTAACTAATATAAATGAAATGTTTATCTACAATCTTAATAAAAAAATTATCTTAGATAAAATCAGTGAAAAAATAAATGACTAAAACAAATAATTTTTATATTACAACTCCTATTTATTATCCTTCAGCAAAACCTCACATGGGTCATGCATATTCAAGCATAGTAGCAGATGTTTTTGCTAGATTTAATAGACTGGATGGAAAAGATGTCTTTTATTTAACAGGTACTGATGAACATGGTTTAAAAATTCAAAGAGCTGCTGAAAAAAATAATTTATCTCCAAAAGAATTTTGCAATAAAATTTCAAAAACATTTAAAGATTTAACAAAAACATTGAATTTATCAAATGATGATTTTATTAGAACTACAGAAAATCGACATCACAAATCAGTGGAAGCAATTTGGAATAAATTAGTGAAATCTGGAGATATCTATTTATCAAAGTATTCAGGATGGTATTCAGTCTCCGATGAAGCATATTATGATGAGGACGAAATTGAGGAGAGAGATGGAACAAAATGTGCCAAATTATCCGGATCTAAAGTTGATTGGGTAGAGGAGGAGTCATTTTTTTTTAAATTATCAAAATGGGGTCCATTTTTATTAAAACATTATGAAAAAAATCCCAATTTTATATTACCAACAAGTAGAAAAAACGAGGTAGTTGAATTTGTTAAGAGCGGACTTAAAGATCTTTCTGTAAGCAGAACATCCTTCAAATGGGGAATACCAGTTCCTAATTCTAAAGACCACATTGTTTATGTTTGGTTGGACGCGCTAGTCAATTATCTAAGTGCTTTAAATTTTCCAGATGAAAAAGATAAATTGTATAAAAAATTTTGGCCTGCCTCAGTCCATATTATCGGGAAAGATATTTTAAGATTTCACGCTATATATTGGCCAGCCTTTTTATTAGCAGCAAAACTTCCTTTGCCCCATAGAATATATGGGCATGGTTGGATACTATCAGGTGAAAAAAAAATGTCAAAATCTCTTGGAAATATTTTAGACCCCTTAGAAATTATAAAAAAATTTGGTATAGATCCTTTAAGATATTATTTAATTAAAGAAGTTTCACTTGGCAATGATGGTAATGTTTCAATGGAAAACTTAAAAAACTGCATCAATAATGACCTTGCTAATAATTTCGGCAATCTATGTCAGAGAGTATTTACTTTTTTAGAAAAAAATTATTCTAATAAGATACCAAAAGTGTCTCTTAGTAACAAAAAAGATAAAGAAATTATCGAGAAAACAATAAATAGTTTACCAAATTTAGTTAAATTGATGCAAAAACAAGAACTTAATTCATATATAAGGCATGTGGTAGATTTATCTTTTGAAGCAAATAAATATTTTAATGATATGCAACCTTGGAGTCTGAAGAAGTCTGACCCTAACAGAATGGACCAAATTTTATATACAATTACAAATCAAATAAAAAATATTACTATTTTACTTAGTCCAATTATTCCTGAGACATCAGAAAAGATATTAAAGATACTTAATATAAAATCTGTTAAATTATCAGATATAAATAATGATAAAGTTTTGAATTTTAACAAACCCCTAAATAATATAAGTATTTTATTTAAAAAAATTGACGAACAATGATTATTGACTCACATTGTCATTTAACTTACGAACCTATGTCTCTTGCACTAAAAGAAACTATTGATCGGGCAAATAAAGATGGTGTAAAATACATATTAACAATATCGACTGAAGATAATAGTTTTGATAAAATTCTTAAAATCATATCAGACCATAAATGTGTATATGGAACTTATGGTATACACCCACATGAGGCAAAAAATCACAAAAATATAGACTCAAGTAGAATAATACAAAAACTGAGTCTAAACAAAAAAATAATCGGTATAGGTGAGACGGGATTAGATTTTTATTACAATCACTCAGAAAAAAAAGATCAAATAAAGTCTTTTGAGGAACATATCATAGCAGCTCAAGAAAAAAAAATTCCTTTAATAGTGCACACTAGATCAGCCGAAAATGAAACTTTAGATATAATAAAAAGTTTTAAAAAAGAAAAAGATTTTAAAATTTTGATTCATTGTTTTACAGGTTCAAAAAAATTTGCTTTTAATTTATTAGATTTAGGAGCTTATATTTCTGCGAGCGGTGTAATAACATTTAAAAAATCAGAGGAATTAGCTAACACTTTTAAAGAAATTCCCAATGATAAAATATTAGTTGAAACTGATGCTCCTTATTTAGCTCCTGTACCTCTAAGGGGGAGGCCAAATGAACCTAGTTATATCTTACATACTGTAAAATATTTATCAGAATTAAAGAAAATATCTTTTAATGATTTATCAAAAATAACAACAAATAATTTTTTTAAACTCTTCGGTATTTTAAATTGATCAAGAAACTTACTATATTAGGATGTGGTAGTTCACTAGGCTCTCCTTGGTTAAATAATTATTGGGGAAATTGCAATTATAAAGACAAGAAGAACATTAGAACCAGATGTTGTATACACATCCAATTCGGACCAATTTCGGTTCTTATTGATACCTCTCCAGATATTAAATATCAAATGCTAAAAAATAGAATAAAAAAAGTAGACGCTATTCTATACACCCACGAGCATATTGATCAAACCGGTGGTATATTTGAGTTTAGACCTATTTATTTTAAAACTAATACTGTTATTCCAATATATTGTAATAAAGGTACAAAACAAAGACTTATAAATACCTATCCTTGGCTTTTTAAGAATACAAAAATATACCCTCGAATAATGAAATTCAAAAGTACAAATAAAAATATTAAAATTAAAAAAGGTGTCAGTAATTTTTCAATATCTTCTATTAAAGTACAACATGGAAATGTAGACACTAGGGGATATATTTTTAATAAAATAGCCTACATACCAGACTGTAAATATATCTCTGAAAAAAATTTTAAAATGTTAAAAAATTTAGATTATTTAATCATTGATTGCTTTAGACCTATTAAAAAAACATATACTCACTTAAATTATGAGGAGTCTATAAACTTAATCAAAAATTTAAGCCCTAAAAAAGCAATATTAACTAATATGCATGTTGATCTTGATTATAAGAGATTAAAAGAAAGCCTTCCAAAAAATATAGTTCCCGCATATGATAATTTAAGCATTAATTTTTAATTTCTTTTTCAATTAGACTCACAAATTTTTTAGAAGTAGGTTTTGTAAATGAGGCAAAAGTGTCAAGAATCCTTCCATTTTTCCCCACTATTATTTTATGAAAATTCCATTTAGGAATTGCTGCTAATCCATGATTATCTTTTGCCCATTTAAAAAAAGGATGAGCATTTTTACCTATTACATTAATTTTTTTTGTTAATGGAAAAGTAATGTTAAAATTTACTTCACAAAATTCTTTAATCTCATTTTCATTACCAGGTTCTTGTTTAAAATTATTAGAGGGAACTCCTATAACTATCAAATTATCTTTATATTTGGTAGCCAATTCTTGTAAACCTGAGTACTGAGGTGTATACCCACACCGACTTGCAACATTAACTACCACTATAATTTTATTTTCATAATCTTTAAGTTTAATTTCACCATCATCAATTGAGTCAAAACTAAATTCATAAGCCAATTTATTGTATTTTGCATTAACAGAACTAAAAAAACTTAAAATCATAATTGCAGTATAAAATAATATTATTTTTCTCATTATCATTTATTTATAGCTTTTAATATAGCATTTAAGGGCAATAAAATACAATCTGATCTTTTATAATTATCTATATTAAAAAGTTGTCTTAGAAAACTGTATTTTTTTGTAAAATTTACTTTTTCTTTAAAACTTTTTTTTAACAAAACATCTAATTCTAAAAAATTCTTTTTATTTAATACTTGGATTTTATTAGAAAAAAGACTTGCCGAGGCTTGGCAATAAACACATGACTCAGTAATATATCTCATGGATTTAATTTTTCCTTTTTTTAAGACTAACTCAACAATAATTTTATCACCACATTTTTTATTTTTTAGTGAAATCTTATGAGTGAAATTATTCTGTAAACCATAATTTTTAGTATTATTTGCTAATTTAATTATTTTATCTGTTAACATTTTTTGGTGAAGCTAAAAGTAAAAAATAACCACACAAAGTAGATAAGAGAGATCCTGATAATACTCCGATTTTTACACCATCCATGTACTCCATATTATTTACAAATGCTAGATTACCCACAAATAAACTCATAGTAAAACCTATGCCAGTAAGTATACCTACAGCGTAAAAGGAAACCCAATTAGAGTTACTTGGCATTTCAGCAAATTTAAGTTTAATTGCTAAAAATGAAAAAGCAAATACCCCGATTTGTTTTCCAAAAAATAGACCACATAATATTCCAAGAGGCACTGGATTCAGTAAAGATAATAAACTTAATCCCTCTAATGATACACCTGCATTGGCAAAAGCAAAAATTGGCATAATTCCAAATGCAACATATGGTGATATAGAGTGTTCTAATTTAAGTAGCATAGATTTTTTTTCATTTTTGGTATTATGTGGAATAGTTAGAGCTAACAAAACACCAGCAATAGTTGCGTGTATTCCAGACTGATGAGTAAAATCCCACAATAAAATCCCGACAAGAAGAAAAGGGAAAAAATATTTAACATTTTTTTTGTTTAAAATAATTAAAATAATTAATGCAACAAGCATTAGTATCAAATATTTGATTTGAATATTTCCTGACTAAAAAAATGCAATAATAACTATCGCACCAAGATCGTCGATTATAGCCAAGGCTGTTAAAAAAACTTTTAATGAAATCGGAACCCTTTTACCTAACAAAGATAAAACACCTAAAGAGAATGCAATATCAGTAGCTGATGGTATAGCCCAACCATTTATTCTTGTACTATCTCCCCAATTAATAAAAATATAAAATAATGCGGGAATTAGCATACCTCCCACTGCACCAACTATGGGAAGCATAGCTTGTTTAGGATTTGACAACTCGCCTTTAACAAATTCTCTTTTAATCTCTAAAGAAACTAGAAAAAAAAATATTGCCATTAAAACATCGTTGATCCAATGTAGAATACTTAATTTTAAACCAAAATTACCAATACCTAATTTTATTTTCTTATCTAAGATTTCAAAATAATGATTACTCAAATCTGAATTACTTATAAATAAGGCCAGTATTGCAGCAAAAAGTAAAATTAAACCAGAAGCTGCTTCCAATTTAAAAAAATATTTAAACGGCTTTGAAATATATTGAATCATAATACTCTTTACTCATATTAGCCAAATCTTTCAATTGCCAAAGTAAGATATTTGCCCTATAAAACATGCATTCGGAGCGTAGCGCAGCTTGGTAGCGCATCTGGTTTGGGACCAGAGGGTCGCAGGTTCAAATCCTGCCGCTCCGACCATTATGAAAAAGGCTAAA
>MDTE01177308.1_pt1 | contig 11999 bp, 10 predicted proteins | sample 811231 | NCBI WGS metagenome assembly MDTE01 (sample SAMN05326651, study PRJNA326480) | marine metagenome | isolation source: seawater | place: Indian Ocean: Red Sea | collected 2010
TACCAGGAATCGAACCGGGGACACAAGGATTTTCAGTCCTTTGCTCTACCAACTGAGCTATAGCACCAGGTCTGCAAATTTATAAAAAATATATTTCGAAATAACATCATAAATTTTTCCTTTTTTTATTTTTGTTTATAATTATATATGATATGATTAAACTAGTAATTGATCAAGGGAACACAAATACTAAAATAGCTCTTTTTAAAAAAAGGAAAATAATTAAAAAGTCTATTTTAATTAATGAAGCAGATATTGTTGGTTGGGAAAAAGAAGCATTTTCTTCAATTGTATCATTAGTTGGGGACCAAAGTTCTTTACTTTCATATTTTAATAAAAAAGTTCTCAAACTTGATTATAAAACTAAGATTCCAATTGTTAATAATTATAAAACACCAAAAACTCTAGGAAATGATAGACTTGCAGCTGTTGTGGGAGCAAGTAAATTATTTCCAAATAATAATATATTAGTTATTGATACAGGAACTTGCATTACTTTTGATTTAATTAAAAACAATGTTTATTTTGGTGGTAGTATAACTTCTGGCATTAACATGCGCTATAATTCTTTAAAAAATAATACTTTTAACTTACCAATTATTAACGAAATAACTAAGATGGAATTAGTTGGTGATTCAACTAATAATTCTATTAAGTCTGGAGTATTAAATGGACTTTTGTGTGAAATTGATGGAATGATTGCTGCTTATAAACATCAATATTCTGATCTTAAAGTTGTTATTACAGGAGGTGACTGTATGTTTTTTGATAAAGGATTAAAAAATAGCATCTTTGTCGATCAAGATTTAGTGCTTAAAGGATTAAACGAAATTTTAGATTTTAATTATGAAACATATTAATATTACTTTATTATTTTTATTATTCACATTAGTTTCATACACACAAAATTTATCTAATGACCCTTATTCAAGATTTGGATTAGGAGATTTATATCATAGTTATACAGCTACAGCCTCAGGAATGGGTAGTGTTGGGGTAGGCCTTACAAATCCATTAATGATTAATCATAATAACCCAGCATCATATTCATTAATATATAAACAAAGGTTTATAATGCAAACTGGATTATATCATGTTACAAATGAGATGAAAGTTTCAAATTCTGATATTGAAAAAAGTCAAATTACTAATTTTTCCAACTTAAGTCATTTTAATGTAGCATTTCCTATTGCTAAATGGTGGGGTGGAAGTATTGGGTTACTTCCTTATAGTACATTTTCTTATTCTTTTTCTGATAAGCATGAAAATCCATCAGCAGATTTATTTTTTAAAGGAAATGGAGGTTTAAATAGGTTTTATATTGGTCATTCAATTAAACCACACAAGAACTTTTCTTTAGGTATAAATATAAATTACATGTTTGGAAAATTATCTACAGAAAGAAAAGTTATTTTTCAAGATCAATCCTTATTGAATTCAAAACAAATAGAAAATACAAGAGTTAAAGGCTTTTATTATGATTTTGGTGCATTATTCAATAATAAAATAGGAGAATTTAACTTAACTATTTCTACTAACATAGATAATGGAAATAGTATTTCTGCTAAAAAGACTATTTTTTCAGAAACCTTTCGATTAAATACTTTAGGTTCAGAAATCACAGAAGATGATTCTTTATCAACTTCTGTTTCAGGAGAAATAATTTTACCTAAAGCTTTTTCAAGTGGATTTTCTTTATATAATGATAAATTGTTATTTGCCTTTGATTATTCATTAGAAAACTGGACTAAATTTAAAATTTTTGACCAGGTAGATGACAACTTAGATAATAGTTCTAGAATTGCTATGGGCTTTCAGTATGTTCCAGATCGTAAAGCAATTAACAAATATTTTAAAATGATAAGATATAGAATAGGAATATATTCATCTAAAACACATTTAAATCTAAGAGACCAACATTTAAATGAACAAGTGTTTTCATTTGGATTTGGCTTACCATTAAAAAGAACTGGAGCATTATTAAATATATCTGCTGAATTAGGGAAAAGAGGAACTACAGAAAGTAATTTAATTCAAGATCAATTTGCTAGATTTAAATTTGGTTTGATTTTAAGTGATATATGGTTTATTAAAAGAAAATATGATTAACAAAAAGATTTCAATAATTATTGTTTTATTGCTATCAACATTTTCTGTTTCATCTATGAATAGAAATATTATTAGCGATAAATATGGAAATGATAGCATAACTTGTTTGCAAAATTTAACTCTATCAAGAGAGTTTGTGAAACAAAAAAATATTGCTGATGCTGTAAAACCATGGAGAAAAGCATATATCAGTTGTCCTAAATCTTCTAAAAATTTATATATAGATGGATCGAAAATATTTAAATATCTAATTAAAAATCAAAATGATCCACTAGTTAAAAATCATTTAAAAGATTCTTTGATGTCTCTCTATGATTTAAGAATTTCAATTTTTGGACAAGAAGGATATGTGTTAGGTCTAAAGGGTGCTGATATGTTGAAATATTTTCCTGATAAAATAGATGAATCCTTTCAAATTTTAAAAAAATCAGTTGAATTGGAAGGTTCTAAATCTAAAGCATCAGCTCTTGTTGCTTATTTTCATTCAGCAACTAAAAAATTTGAATCTGGATTATTAGAAAAATCTGATGTTTTAGAAGTTTACTCAATTGTTTCTAGTATTATTGATGACAACCTTTCTAAAGGAGGTAAGTCTGAAAAATTTTATTTAAAAGCTTTTGAAAAGATTGAAAAGTTATTTGTTCCTTTTGCTAGTTGTGATGATTTAGTTACCATGTTTAATGAAAAGTATAATTCTAATAAAGATAACTTAATATTGAACAAGCAAATTGTTAAAGTTTTAACTAAAAAAGAATGTACAAATTCAGAAGTGTTTTATTTAGCATCACAAATGTTACATAAAACTCAAAAGAGCTATCTATCTGCTAATAGTATGGGTAAGTTATCTTTAACTAGAGGTAAATATCCTGAAGCTGTTACTTTTTATAAAGAAGCATTAGAGCTTTCTGAAAATAATGATCAAAAAGCAAATAGTTATTATGGATTATCTGCATCATATTTTAAGAATTCAAATTATGAAAAAGCACGCTCTTATGCTTATAAGTCTATTGAATTAAAGAGTTGGGGTAATCCCTATGTTTTAATTGGTGATATATATGTAGCATCTGCAAAAAGTTGTGGGTCAAATGTATTTGAGAAAGGTATGGTATACTCTGCTGCAATTGATAAATTCTTAAAAGCCAAAAATATTGATAAATCACTAATTGATCTTGTTTCAAAAAAAATAGCAGTTTATTCAAAATACCTTCCGTCCAATGAAGATGCTTTTTTTTCTGGTTATGAAGAAAATGCTATATATGAAGTAGGATGTTGGATTGGGGAGACTACTAAAGTTAGATTAAAATAATTTTTTCATAGAAACGAACTTTCATAAATTTTTTATTTTATTTATTAGTTATTCACTAATAAATTTATCATCATGTACTAATGATATAAAAAAAGTGCAAGAAATTCAAGATTTCATTAATCAAGAATATCCTGTAGAAACTATAATTAATTCAGAATTAATTTATAGTGATTCAGCTATTGTAAGAGTTGTTTTAAATGCTGAAAAAATGAATAGATATATTGGGGAAAAGTCATTTATTGAAATTTCTGATGGTTTAGTAGTAAATTTTTATAACAATTACGGAAATAAAGAATCTGAATTAACTGCAGTGAATGCAATAATTAATGAAGTAACTGGCTTAATGGAAGCAAAAAATAAAGTTAAAATTATTAGTAAAAATGGTGATGTGTTACAAACAGAACATTTAATATGGGATCAAAAAGAAGAAAAGATATTTACTGAAGACTTTGTTCAAATTACAACTAGCTCTGAGCAAATTTATGGCGAAGGTTTTGAATCAAATCAAGACTTCACAAAATATGAAATCAAAAAAGTTAGTGGAACTATTCTTTTAGATGAAGACTATGATTAGTTTTTTAATTATATTATCATTATTGTTGTCAGCTTTTTTTTCTGGGTCTGAAATTGCTTATGTTTCGTCTAATAAATTAAAATTAGAGTTAGATAAAAAATCTGGAAAATTTTATTCTAAATTTTTAGAGTCTGTTTTTAAATCTCCATCAAGATTTATTGCTACTATGTTGGTCGGCAATAATATATCTTTAGTTATTTATGGCTTAATAATGGCTAAAATATTAGAACCAGTATTAGAATTATATTTTTCGTCTTCTTATTTTATTTTAACTTTTCAAACAGTTATTTCTACATTAGTTATACTTGTTGTGGCAGAATTTCTGCCAAAGGTTCTTTTTCGATTAAGACCTAATAAGTTTTTAAATATTTTAGTTTTTCCATTATATGTTTTCAATAATTTACTATTTCCTATTGTTAAAATTATAATATTAATTTCAAAAATATTTTTAAATATAATTGGTTTAAAATTAGAAGAAAAAGATGTTGTTTTTAAAAAGGTAGATTTAGAAGAATATTTAAAACTATCATCAAAAAACGATCAAGAAGAAGTAGAAATTCAAATTTTACAAAATGCATTAGATTTTTCAAATGTTAAAGTTAGAGAATGTATGGTTCCAAGGACCGAAATTATAGCCCTAAGTGTAAACGAAAACATTGAAAGTCTTAATCAAATATTCGTTAGCACTGGTTTGTCAAAAGTTTTAATTTATAATAAAAGTATTGATAATATAATTGGTTATGCTCATTCAATCGAAATGTTTAAAAATCCAAAAAATATAAAATCAATTTTATTACCTATTTCTATCATTCCAGAAACAATGTATGCAAATGAACTTATGGAAATATTTATAAAAGAAAGAAAAGGTATTGCTATTGTTGTCGATGAGTTTGGAGGAACATCTGGAATTATAACTATTGAAGATGTTATGGAAGAAATTTTTGGGGAAATTGAAGATGAATATGATAAAGATAAATTAATAGAAATTGTTTTAGATGATAATAATTTGTTATTATCAGCAAGAATTGAAGTAGACTATTTAAATGATAAGTATTCTTTAAAATTACCTAAATCAGAATCTTATGAAACTTTAAGTGGTTTATTAAATGAACATTTTGAGTGTATTCCTAAAAAGGGAGATAAAATTAAAATTGATCAATATTTATTTATTATTGAACAAGTAACAGAAAAGTGTATTAAAACTATAAAGTTATTAAGAGAATAGTAAACATTTTTTATCTCAAAGAACATTCGTATATTCGCTATCCTTTATTTTATTTTATTTTATTATGAGATTAGAAAGTATAAGAAATCGCTCAGGCTTAATGTTAGCTGTCATAGGAGTTGCAATGTTAGCTTTTATAATGATGGACTTAATGTCTTCTCAGTCATCTGGTGGAGGTCAAATGGATGTTTCAGTTGGAAAAGTCTACGATGAATCTATTGATGCACAAGATTTTGAAAATCGTGTTCAAGAACAATATGAACAACAAAAACAAAATAATCCAAATATTAATTTAACTGATGTTAGAAATTCAGTTTGGAATACCTTGACCAGAGAATTAGTTTTTCAAAAAGAATATAATTCTCTTGGAATCTCAGTTTGTAATGAGGAATTATTTGATATTATTCAGGGAAGCGATCCATATCCAACCATAAAACAAGCTTTTACTAACCCTGAAACTGGAGAGTTTGATAGAAATAGTTTGTTAACATATTTAAAAGAAGATATTAATAATGACCAGACAGGTCAATCTAAAGCACAATGGCTTCGTTTTGAAGATGCTTTGTATAAGGAAAGATTAAATAAGAAATATCTTGCTGCAGTTTCAAAAGGTTTAAATGTTTCAGATTTACATGCTGAAATAAATTACAAGGAAAAAGGCGAAGTTCGTAATGTTTCTTACATTGATATTTCATTTAGAACAATATCAGATAGTTTAATTGATATTAATGATTCAGAGTTAGTTGACTTTATGAAATTAAATGAAACTGATTATCAACAAAAAAAATCTAGAAGTATTGAATATGTTATTTTTCCTGTAATTCCATCAGATTCTGATAAAAAATCAGCTTTTACATGGTTAGAAAATATTAAAGATGATTTTTCTAGTACTCAAAATGATATTGATTTTATAAATAGATATTCTGATATTCCTTATAATCCTAATATCACTTACATCGAAAAAAATAAACTGGGTTCTGAAACTAAAGATTTATTTAGTGCTAAAATTGGAACTATTGCTGGACCATATGAAGAAGGAAATAATAATTATCGATTAGCTAAACTTGTTGATAGACAAAATAGACCAGATTCAGTTAAAGCTCGTCATATATTACTAACTGGAGTTAATGCTGAAAGTATTTCTGATAGTTTAAAAAATGCATTAAAATCTGGTGCTTCATTTAGTAAATTAGCAAAAGAATTTTCTAAAGATCCCGGCTCATCTAATAATGGTGGAGATTTAGGATGGTTTATTGAAGGTAAAATGGTTGCTGAATTTAATAATGTATGTTTTGATTCAAAAATTGGTGAAATATCTATTGTTAATACTCAGTTTGGAACACACCTGATACAAGTGACTAATATTAGTGCTAGATCAAAAAAAGTTAAATTAGTTTTCTTAGATAGAAATATTGTTGCTAGTAATGATACTTATCAAAAGATTTTTACACAAGCAGGTAAATTTGCCGCAGAAACAAGTAATCAAACTCAATTTAACGAAAATGTAATTAATCAAAATTTAACCAAAAGAATTGCAGACAATATTTTAGAAAGCACTGAAAATATTAGTGGATTAGAAAGTCCAAGAGAAATGGTTCGATGGGCTTATGATTCTAAAATTGGACAAGTTTCTGATGTTATGGAATTTGGCAATAAATTTGTAATTGCAACATTAAATGAAATCAAAGAAGAAGGTTTAGTAAAACTAGATGATGTAAGAGATCAAGTTGCTGCATTAGTCAGAAATAATAAAAGAGGTGAAATAATTTCAGATCAATTAAAAAATTTAGATCTTAACACTATTTCAACTGATTTTAACTCTAAAATTAAAAAAGCTGAGGGTATAATGTTTAATAATATTAATATTCCTGGTTTAGGTGATGAACCTAATTTTATTGGAGCTTGTTATGCTCTGGATGAAGGAGAGGTTTCTGGTCCTATTATTGGAACTTCATCAGTCTATGTAATAAGAGTTGATCAAATTATAGAGTCTCCTGATGGTGATTATTCTTCTATTTTAAATCAGATAAAAACAAATCTACAAAATAGAGTAAATCTAGATGTTTATAATGCTTTAGAAGAGCTAGCTGATATAGAAGATAATCGTTTTAAATTTTACTAAGATTATAGACTTTAATTTTTTATGATAATTAAGTCAGTAAAGCCTAAACAAATATATTCTTTACGTAGTTTAGTTTTGAGACCTGGAAAACCTATTGAAACAACTTTTTATGATAGAGACTATGAAAAATCTACAATTCATTATGGTGCTTTTTTTAAATCTAGAATCATATCCATAGCTACTTTTTACCCTGAACCAATAGAAGGTTTTAATGACTATCATTCTTATAGGTTAAGAGGTATGGCTACACACCCCGGTTTTCAAAAAAGAGGATTTGGCCAAAAAATTCTTGAATATTCTTTTATTCATTTAAAAAATATTAATTGCGATCTTATTTGGTGTAAAGCACGTATTGTTGCAGTTCCATTTTATGAAAAATTAAAATATAAAATTATCGGTGAATCATATCAAATTGATGATATAGGAGAACACTTTACTATGTATAAGAAATTATCTTAAAACTTGTAATCTATATGAATCTAAATTTATAAAAATAAAAAGCAGAATAGTGAAAGCCCATAATGATGATCCTCCATAACTAATAAATGGGAGTGGAATTCCTATTACTGGAGCTAAACCAATTGTCATAGCAATATTTATGCCAAAATGAAAAAATAAAATACTCGCGACTCCATATCCGTATAGTTTACTAAATATTGATCTTTGTCTTTCTGCAATAAAAATTATTCTTAATAAAAGTGCTAGATATAATATAATTACAGCACTACTTCCTAAAAAACCCCATTCTTCACCAATTGTACAAAAAATAAAATCAGTACTTTGTTCAGGAACAAAGTTAAATTTAGTTTGAGTACCTTCTAAAAAACCTTTACCAGTAAATCCACCTGATCCTATTGCAATCATAGATTGATTTACATTATACCCTGCACCTTGCGGATCGGATTCTTGACCTAATAATATTTTAATTCTTGTTACATGATGATTTTCAAGAACATTTTCAAATACATAGTCAACACTAAAAGAAAATAAAATTGCGGTTAAAAATATAGACATAATAATTATACCTTCTCTTAGTCTTTTCCTAGAAAAAATAAAAAATAAAACTGCCAAAATAGATAAAGTTATTATTAAATATAATTTAGGGACTAGTATTGAAGAAATAAATAGTAATGTAGCGGATATACATAGAATTAAAAATGCTCCAGGTAAACCTGATCTATATAAAACTATTATAAAAGATGAATATATAAGTGCTGATCCACTATCGTTTTGAAGCACTATAAGAACTGTTGGTAATAAAATAATTATTAATACAATTATTTTAGTTGATAATTCTTTAATTCTTACATTCAAATCACTGAGATATTTTGAAACAGCTAAGCATGTTGCAACTTTAGCAAATTCTGCGGGTTGAATTCTTGCAAATCCAAAGTCATACCATGACTTTGCACCATTAACTTCAATTCCAAATAATAAAACTCCTATTAATGTTAATATTAAAAAACAGTAAATTATATATGCGAATCCGTCAAAAAAATTCCAATTAAAAAAAATTATTACGATAGAAATTAAAAATGAGATGATAATCCATTGTAATTGTTTTCCATATTTTTGATTAAAATCAAATATATGTGCTCCATCTTGATAAAGAGCAGCATAAATATTTAACCATCCAATTGTAACAAGTATTAAATAGATTATTATTAACCACCAATCAATATCTTCAAATATATTAGTTTTAAATCTCATTAATTATATTCAATTAGATTAGTCATTATTTCTTCTTCAAGATTAGGCCTAGATATTTTATTATTTAGATATTTTTCAATAACTAAACTTGCAATTGGAGCAGCCCATGTAGAGCCCCATCCTCCATTCTCAATATATACTGCAATAGCAATTTTTGGTTCTTTTTCTGGAGCAAAAGCAATAAATATTGAATGATCTTCTCCATGTGGATTTTCTGCTGTTCCAGTTTTACCACAAACTGTTATATCTTTTATTTTAATATTATTTGATGTTCCTATTTCATTATCTTCTATTGCATTTTTCATTCCCTTGATAACAATTTCAAAATTTTTTGGTTTAATTGATGTGTTTTTTTGCTTCTTAAATCTTGATGGAATGGTATCATCTTCAATTTTTTTAATAATATGAGGTGTATAATAAAACCCTCTGTTTGCAATAGCTGCTGTCATGTTAGCCATTTGAATTGGTGTTATTAGTAAAGCATCTTGACCAACAGCTAAAGAAATATTTGTTAGTGCTTTCCAACCTCCTTTTTTATACATTTTATCATAATATGAAGATTTAGGGATAAAGCCTTTTCTTCCTGTTGGTAAATCATTATTAAGCCAATTTCCTAGTCCAAAACTTGATATGTGATCATGCCATTTATTGTATTGTTTGTAAATGTTATTATTTTTCTCCATAAAGCCTTTATATAAATAGCAAAAATATGTATTGCAAGATGCAGAAATTGCTTCTTCAAGATTTAAAGGTGATCTATGTAAATGGCACCCCATTTTTCTGTTTTCCACTCCAAAATCGAACCCTTTGTTGCAATAAAAATTAACATTTTGATTAATAGTTTTTTCTTCTAAAGCTATAAGTGCATTTAATAATTTAAAAGTTGATCCTGGAGGGTATTGTGCCAATACTGCTCTATTAAAGAGCGGTTTATTAATGCTGTCCTCGTTAAGTAGTTTGTAATTTTTATTTCTTTTTCTTCCAACTAATAAATTTGGATCATATGAGGGCGAAGAAATCAAGCATAGTATTTCACCACTCGTAGGTTCAATAGCTACTATACTTCCTCTTTTGCCAATCATTAGTTTTTCACCATATTCCTGAATTTTTACGTCAATTGTGGTAGTAATATCCTTTCCTTTTTCTGAAGGAATATCAAATTGCCCTTTTTGAAAACTTCCTTTAATATTATTATGAACATCTTTTAAAAGTAATTGTATTCCTTTAGTTCCTCTAATTTTTTCCTCATAAGCTTTTTCAACTCCAGTTACTCCAATATAATCCCCTTTTTTATAATATTTATTTCTTTTAATAATTTGATTATTAACTTCTCCAACATAACCTAAAATATGGGCTCCAATTTTTTTAGGGTACTTTCTTACAGTTCTAGACTGTACATAAAAGCCTGGTAGTTGAAACATTTTTTCTGAAAGACTTGCATATGTTTCAGTTGAAATTTGTTTCATAAAAACACTAGATTTATAAGATGAGTATTTTTTACATTTGATTAATCTTTTCTTAACTTCAATGGTATCAATATTTAGTATTTTACAAAGCAATGTGGTGTCAACATTTTTTGCTTCTCTTGGAGTAACCATTAAATCATATGATGCTTCATTATATACTAAAAGTGTTTTATTCCTATCATAAATTAATCCTCTACCAGGATATTCTATCTGTTTTCTAATTACATTATTTTCAGAGGATGTTTTGTATTTGTCATCTAAAACTTGAATGCTAAAAAGTCTAACAATAAAAATTAGTCCAATTAGTAAAAAAAAACCACCAATAATATATTGTCTATTAGCGTAATTTTTAATCATTTTTACCAGTCTTAAAAAATAAAAATTGTAAAAGAATAATAATCACGATACTAAAAATAGAGCTTATAGATGCTCTTATTATATTATTGAAAATTTCAAGATTAAAACTTTCAAGAAAGAACAAACTAAAATGATGAATTATAACCATAATTGAAGAGTAAATAATAAATCTTTGTATTCCAAATTCATTAATTGAAAAGTTTATTGATTTATTATTTTTATTTTTTAACTCAGGAAGTAAAAAATTTATTATTGAACTTCTAAAATAAGCAATCAATATACATGAGAAAGCATGTAAACCCATAGAGTTTTGAAAGCTATCTATTGTTAATCCTAAAATTAAAGCGAGTATTAATGTTAGCCATTTTTTAGTATTAAACGGAAGTGTCAATAAAAATAATATATATACATAAGGGTTAATATATCCCATAAATAGTACATTATTTAAAATTAATACTTGAAGACTAACAATTAAAATAAAGGAAATTATATTTTTAAGTATTAAATTATTCATAATCCTTTTCTAGAATTTTTAATTCATTTTTAAAAACCAACTCATTTAAATTAACATATTTAATTTTTTTAAAGTCTTCTAAAAACTTAATCTTTATTTCATGAAAATTTTTATTAGGATTAGTTTTAATATGTGAAATAATGCCTATTGGAATTCCTGATTGAAATATATGTGAATATCCACTAGTAACTATTGTATCTCCAATTGATATTTTGACATGAGATGGAATATCATTTAAATTTGCTTTAAGATAATTACTCCCGTCCCATTCAAGAGTTCCAAAATAATTAGATTTTTTTAAAATTACACTTAGTTTTGATTTACTATGTAGTATAGATATAACTGAGCTGAAATTATCTGAAACTTCTTTAATAATTCCAATAACTCCCAAATGAGTAGTTACTCCCATTCCTTTTTTTACACCATGTAATGTTCCTTTATTTAAAGTTAAATAATTATTTCTTTTTGATACTGAGTTATTTATTATCCTAGCTGAAATGTATTTTCTTGAAAGATTGGATTCAAAGGTTACATTTTCATTTTTTTGTGAAAGAAGAAATTTTAATTTTGCATTTTCTTCTGCAAGTAATTCATTTGTTAATTTTAGTGAGAAATA
>MDTE01061830.1_pt1 | contig 11998 bp, 9 predicted proteins | sample 811231 | NCBI WGS metagenome assembly MDTE01 (sample SAMN05326651, study PRJNA326480) | marine metagenome | isolation source: seawater | place: Indian Ocean: Red Sea | collected 2010
TGGCTGCGATCACGGCCATCGGTGCGTTGAACTGGGAAGACGGCCATGTTGACATGAGCACGGATGCCGCCCTTGTGGTGGTCACGGCGCTCATCTTCCACCTCGCGGTTCTCGTCTGTTTCAAACTCGGCGCCTTCCTCGTGCTTTCGCTTCTTGAATCCGAGAAAGGCGGTCACACGTTGGAATCTCTGGGTGGCCTTGCCAAGCGAGACCCCTTCCTGGCCGTGGCCATGTTCATCTTCATGATGTCCTTGGCCGGTGTCCCGCCGCTCTCAGGCTTCGTCTCCAAGTTGCTCGTCATCATGGGCATCGTCAAGGTCGCGCTGCTGGACGTCACGGTCAACAGCAACCTCACCTTTGGCGACATCCATTGGGTGTGGTTCCTCGCCCTCTTGATGGTCATCAATTCGGCAATCTCCGTGTTCTATTACCTCCGAGTTGGCTTGGTGATGTACTTCCATGAGCCAGAGGAAGGTCGAGAGGGCGCCCTCCCCTCGGGGACACCCGTTCGATTTGCCATCTTGGTGTGTCTCATCACGACGGTGTTCTTTGGCGTGGGGGCAGGTCAGTTGATCGCACTGTGCGAAGCCGCAGCCAATGCTTTGGTCGGTGCATGGTAACCGACAGCGCCCGCCGTCCTTCGTTTTGGGTGATGCCTTCAAGAAGGGTTGACCACTGGACATGTTAGGTGAGACTGATTGGGTCGTAGATTTGAGGAAAAGGTGGACGTGGAAGAACTTGCACGTCTCGAGAGTTCCGGAGACGCCAGCGACACCAAAATCCGCGTCAAGATGCCCAACAAGAAAGTCAACGAGATGTTCGCTTTGGCTTCGCAAATTCTCGGCGGTCGTCGCGTGAACGTGCTGTGCGAAGACGGCGAGACCCGGATGGCTCGTATTCCAGGAAAGATGCGTCGCCGTCAATGGGTTCGTGAAGGCGATTTGATCATCGTATGGCCCTGGGATTTCCAAGACTCCAAGGCGGATGTCAAGCACCGCTACACCAAGACCCAAGCGATGTACCTCTCGCGAAAAGGCGTCCTTCCTGAGGATGTTGACATGTTCGGCATGAACACCTCAATGGATGAAAGCAGTGAGTACGATGAACTGTTCTCCACTGGAGGCGATTTGGACGAAGAACCCGAGGCACCTGCTGAAGAAGCGGAGGACGACGACCTCTTTGCTGATGACGGTGACGACGATGACGACTTGTTCGATGACGACGGCGACGACGATGACGACCTCTTTGCTGATGACGATAAAGCGCCCGTCGAGGAGGCTGAAGAAGCACCCGTCGAGGAGGCTGAAGAAGCACCCGTCGAACCCAAAGAAGAATATCCTGTGGTTGAGGAAGAGGACATCACCGATGACGACGATGACGATGACGACATCGATGCCTTGTTTGCCTAAGGTCATGAGGTAGCACCATGGTTGATGAGGAAGACTGGGAGGAACTCGCCGGTCGTCCTCGAAAAGGTCGCCAATCGAAAAAACAACGCAAAAAGCGGACCAAGACCGAACAGCTCGATGCCGAATACCAACGGGCAGAGCAAAACAAATTCCTTCAGGGTTTGAACGACAACCAAGGTCGTTATGAGTGGATGAAAGAAAAGCGTTACAACACCATGTTTCGCGACATCGAGAGTAAAATCCAGGGTGCGTTGGGCACGGGAACATACGATTGGGTTGACCGCCGTGTCTTCGACCAAGTCTTTGACCGATTGACCCTCATGGCGCTTTACAAAATCATGAAATCCGGTGTCGTCGACACGCTGGATTTTCCTGTTGCCAGAGGAAAAGAGGCGCATGTCTTTCACGCCACCAACCTCGCTGGCGAACCCGTGGCGGTGAAAATTTTCCACACTTCAAATGCGGTGTTCAAGAATTTGATCCAGTACATTGAGGGCGACCCTCGGTTCACCGGCTTGCGTCGAAAGCACCGCGATCTCGTGGAAGTCTGGGTGCGTAAGGAATATCGAAACCTGAACCGCTTGGCTCGATGGGGCCTGAATGTTCCTCAAGCACGGGACGTGCACAAAAACGTCCTGGTGATGGATTACCTCGGTACCGACACTTCGCCTTCACCAAAACTCCGCGATGTACACATCGATGACCCGCAGGCCGTTTACGATGACTTGCTTCATTTCTTGGCCGTCGCTTGGCAGAAGGCCAACCTCGTGCACGGTGATTTCTCGCCCTACAACATTCTCTGGCACGAGGGCCGTGCATGCATCATCGATGTTGGCCAAGCCGTGGTTGAAAGCCATCCGAAAGCCCAAGAATTTCTCGTTCGTGACGTGACGAGATTGGTGGAATGGGGCCAAAAGAACGGCTTGGACGTCACGCTGGCTGATGCCATGTACGACGTCTTGAACATGGACCTGTCCCACGTTGAGCAGGTCGAATTGATTTGAGGGTTTCATTCCTCTTCCCATGAGACGGTTTCGTCATCGGCAAGTTCCATCATTTCGGTGACGGCGTCCTCATCTTCTGGGTCAACCTGAGCCGCTTTCATGCGTCGAGCACGGCGGTTTGAGACATCTGCAAGACCGGGAACCAAGTTCTCAAAGCCACTCGCTTCGGTCGCCGTCGGTTCCCGCTCTTCGTAGGTGTCCAATGAGCGGGCTTCGAGACGTGCGCGCTTTCGGTCCCGCTCAAGGTAGCCGATGACGCTGCCGTGCTCAGAGCCCCCAGCGAGCATCTCGATGGCTTGACGAGCGGCGAACAAACCGCTTTCTTCTCCCACCAGCACCACGGTTGAGTTGTAGATGGTGATCTGTGTGTTGGTCAGCTGTTCGATCAACTTGCGAATCTTTCCTTGGCGCCCAATGATGCGGGCACGTACACGGCGTTGCTGGTTGGAACGCTTTCCAACGTACTCACGAAGGTCGACCAGTTCGAAGAAATGGTCGTCGTCCAAGAGTCGAATGGCAGCGTTTGGCGCCATGCCTCGCCCGATGGCTTTCACCACATCTGGCAGTTTCATGGCCTTCACGGGGTCATAGGTACCCACCTCGCCCCATTCAACGACGATGTCCCCTGAATCGGAATCGATGATGAACTTTTGACAGCCAGCTGCGTTGCGAATCGCTTTGCTGGTCGCTCCTTTGGCACCGATGATGACCGCGATGCGGTCTTTTGGCACACGTGGAAGCGACTGGCGCATGTGGCGCCGTGCGGCCCGGTGCTTTTCAATCCCTTGTCTTGCGTTGCAACAGTGAAAGGGCGAATCCAACGAGCACGATGAGAAGGATTGAGGGGGCAAAGGATGGAACGAGACCGGGGGCGTCAAGGGATGCCCCGGTCACGACGAGGTAGTTGTTGTTGTTCCCCTCGTCGTATTCATCGATGACATCGGCGAAATCGATCACCAGGCGCAGGTCAAATTGGCCAGCGTTTGGGACCGTGTACTGCCAGATGATGGTCTCGGAACTGTTTGACAACACACCAGCGGGCAAGTTTCGAGTTTCCATCACGGTCCAGTCAACGCTCGCTGAACGGTCGGCTGGGGCGGTCTCAAGACGAACGATCACGCTTCCACCGTAATCTTCGTTCGATTCGAGCACGCTGGTGATGGTGATGTTCCCCGTTTGCTCTCCCGGTCGTACAACGATGCGGTCAACGTTCGTTTCGCTGATGTTCCAAAAGAGGTCAAGGCCAGGAAGGATTTGGTAGGAGGAGGCCTGTGTGGTGAAACTGTTGCCTGCCTCATCAACCAAGACCGCGCGGAACATCAGGTGCTGTCGAGATTTCGTGGCCCAACTCGACAACCCAACTTGGCCAGACAAACCGTTCACACCCATGGTCAGCCAGCGGCCAGAAAGGTCGGGGGTTTCACCAACACCGTTGGAGTCAAAGCCGTATTGAATGTAGGAGGAACTGTTGTCGATACCCGAATCTGCATCCTCGGCGATGAAGGAAACGTTCGCTGGACCGATTCGGCTGGTCGTCAATTCATCCACCACCCACGAGATGCCAACAGGGGCCGTCGCATCCACACGAACGGGGACGGTGGTGATGTCGCCGGTGTTTCCAACGCGGTCTGTGGCTCGTAGGCTCAATTGGTGAACACCTTCGGCCAAGGTCAACGAAATTGAATCGCTGGTGGTGCTGGTCCATGAGGCGCCGTTGAGTGCATAGTCGACGCTCGCAACACCAGCGCCTTGGCCGTCGGATGCGGAACTCAACAATCCATCAACGGTGACGGTGCCGGATTGCTGCCAAGCAGCGCCGTCACCGACGGTAACACTTCCAATCGAGGGGCCGGTACGGTCGATACCGATGAACAGGGTCGATGTGTTGGACAGGCCGGAGTCATCGTAAACGGTCAAGCGAGGCGACCAGATCCCTTCGGACATGTTACCGCTCGACCAATCCCATCCGTAGGTCAGGCTCGTCGGTCCATCGGTGGCGGGCGTTCCAGGGCCTGGGACATTGGCGAGGGTTGCTTGCTTGAGGTCGTCGTCGCTGGCCCCCCATCGGAACGAAAGGGTCGCTTGCGAATCAATGTTGAACCACGCTCGGTCACTGAGACTTTGACCTGTGCCAGCATCAGGGTTGAGCACGGTGAAGGTCGTGATCACAGGGACCTGATTCGTGATGTTGAACCATCCGCTGCTGGCTATCGTGAAGCCTTCAGCGTCGCTGTCCCAACCCGAGGCTCGCAAAATGTAGGTGTCGTTGGCTTCGTTGGTGGTATCAAAGGGATACATCCAAGGTGTGGAAGTGAGATTGACGACGGTCGTCCATGCAGATTCATCGGTGGAGATTTCGATGAGAATGGAATCGAGGGTCCCGGTTCCTGCAACGCTAAAGGTGAGCGCTTTGATGCCCGTGACGCTCTCGTCTTGGTTCGGTCCGTTGGAAAAAGCGATGTTGAGGCTGGATACACCGCTGCTTGCAACCACGTGTTCATCATCGAGGATCTCCGCAGAAGGCAGGGCGTGGGGTGTGTGTGTTGGAAGAACGGCACAAAGGAGGAGCGCTACAAGCCACACGGCAGCCCCTCGTCCCATGTTCGATGCACGCTCAAGGTTCCCCTTCAACTCTCCCCTTCGTTCAGCGCCCCGAGCGCGATTCCAATCCATCCTTTGTCGCACGACACAACGGCCAACATAGGAGCCGTTTTGGCTGTTCTTTGGAGATGGGTTCAAGTGCTACGCTCACCGTACGCCATCCATGGAGCGAAAGGCCAACGCCGTGTTTCTCATCGTTCTGTTGGCCGTCAGCCTACTGCCCACGCTTGCCCACGCTGAAGACAGCGGCGGGGGCCAAGCCTCAGAAACGCAAGTTTCTCTTCAACCCAGCCAGCCCGTGATGGGCGGTGCGGTGGACATTTCCATCACGCTGTTCAACAGTCAGAGCAGCGATGCTTATGGCGTGGAAGTTGGCTTTTTCAAGGACAGCATTACGCCCAGCAATCGTTTTTATTGGGACACTGTGGATGTCTTTGCCAACGATTTCCATACGCTCACCGCCACGTGGTCAGGATTGACGGAAGGCCCACAAGAAGTGTGGATCGAATGGTTCGCCAACGGCGATACACAGGGTGCGCGCGTCAACACCACATTTAACGTCCAAGGACTCGCCAATCTTCGCGTCGATGCACTGGAAGTTGGCGGGACCTCACCGATTTATTCAGGCGATACCGTTCCGCTTTCCACCCTTGTTCTCAATTCAGGCAGTGTGGATGCACCCGCTTCGAAACTCCTGGTTCAGGTGCCGGAATCCTCCGACGTGATGCTCAACACCCCTGCCCTTCTAGCAGGCACCTCTGCATGGGTGAACACCACGATATCGGCGCCCAGCAGCGGTGTTCATACCGTAGAAGTCACGCCCGATATCGAGAACGAGGTCCAAGAAGCCTCGGAGAACAACAAGAAAACGGGCGTTCAGCTCACGGTTAGCACCCGAATGGACTTGAGTTTCAAAGACGGGTTGACCGTCACCACCGCCGAGGGGGCACTGGAAGGTCCTTGGACCGTTGAAGGTACCTTGGTCAGAACCGACGGTACCGGGCCCGCAGACATCCCGTTGTGGGTCCAACTTCAGAATCCTGGTGGAGGCCTCATCACAAGCCCACCGTTTGATGTGAGTTTTGCGGGTGTTGGGTACAGCGAACAGGCGTTCTCTGTCGAACTCAATGCGTCAACCCTCAGTTCCCTTCCCCCAGGCGATCACATCGTGGTTGCGGTCATCAACCCGTTTAACGATGCAGGGTATGAACAAGAAAATCACAGCAACGACGAAGCATCGGGGGTGCTCACCATTTCCGAAGTTCCCGACGTCTACGTCGATTCCATTGCGCTGCCCACTGTTCCTTCGGTTCAGTCTGGAGAGAACGTTGAATGGCGCGTCACGGTGGAGAACACCGGTGATATCGAGGTCTTGGGTGTTATCAAGTACACCTTCGATGGCGTTGAAGGTCAATCTTCGCCGATACGTCTTCTTGCAGGCGAGGCTCGTACATGGAACACGACATTGCCGACGGCGCTGGGCGCCCATACGGCGGCTTTCGACGCACAATGGGTTGCAGCACAGGGAAGTTGGGATGCCAACAAGCAGAATTCGTTTGCATCGGGCACGGTTTTGGTTGAATCAAAACTCAAACTCAACTGGGAGTATTCTTCCTTGGTGGTGCTTGACGTGAACAATGAAATCCCCACCATGCCGCTCAAAGACGGCGAAGCCTACACGCTCGATATCAGCATGACCAGCCAAGAGACGGGTGAGGCGAATTACACCTGTCAGGACAGTTCGAACAACGTGTTGTCCACCATGTCGGTTGCCGTTGAGGCCCGAGGTGACCGGGTGACGTTGTCGTGCACGTTTACCGCCAAAGCCTCGACCACCACCGTCCGTCTCATTCCGGAGGATGCCTCGATCAGTTCCACGTTTTCGAAATCCTTTGCAACACTGGCCACCAACGCCAACAACGGTGATGGGGCCGGTTCGTCCGATGGCGGAACCTTGGCCATGTTTGGGATGGTCGCGTTGGTCCTCATTGGGGCCTTGGTCGCTGCGGTCATTTTGACGCGGGAGCGTGAAGAAGAGGTTGAGCGCGATATTTACGAATATTGTCCAGCCTGCGATGGAGAATTGGAGGGGACGGAAGACCGTTGCCCACACTGCATGTTCAACCTGAAGAAGGCCCGTTCGCAATTCCACGACTGCCATGAGTGCGGTGAATCGATTCCCGACCTTATGGAGAATTGTGCCTATTGCGGCGCCCATCAGGACGTTTCATCGTTCTTTGAACGCCGTGAGCGTCGTGAGCGTCGTGAAGTCGTCAAAGAAACCGTGGCCCTGCCCGAAGAAGATGAAAATGAAATCGTCACCGGCACCCAGAACTTTGCTGATGCGGTCAAGGAATTCGGCTTTGATGAAGAGCACCTCGAGGAGGAGTGGGACACGAACATTGAGGCTGCAGAAGCCGAGGTAGAGGCCGCTTACGACCGTCGACATGCAGATGAGATCGCCATGGAGGAGATGACCGAAGAAGAACTCGAAGCCTACAAGTCGCAGGTCACCACGACATTGGGCGCTTCGATCGATGCGACACCCGATCACGACATCGAGGCGATCCTCGCTTCCAAGGGTGAAATAAAGTCACTTGGTGAAGACAAGGGCGAATTGAGTGCATCGGACGCCGACATCCGCGAGCAACTCTTTGAAATCACCGGCGAAGAAGGCGTGTTGCCTGGTGAGAAGGTCAAGGTGGGCATGAGTTTGACGGATTCTTCCTTGGCCGGTAACGAGGTCAGCGAAGCCACCGCAAACTTCAGCTTTGACGACGAGGATGATGTCCCCCTCTCCGCTTCCGTTCACACCGACAAAAAGGCCGATTCGGATCGGAAAAAGCCAGCACGGCGCCGCCAGTCAAAGGAGAAGAAGCCAGAGGAAAAGATGGACGAGTGCGGTGCTTGTGGCGCTGACCTTCCTGCAGGTGCTCTGGAATGTGGCACCTGTGGTGCGCGATTTGGTTGAGTGTCTGTCAGCGTTCATAGGGGTCGTCATCGCCGAGGCTCGGCCTTGTGTTCGCTTCATTCAGACACACCCACCAAGATGCGCCATGCTTTGAACTCAACGGCTTCAACGCGTCGTCGCCTTCATAGGGCGATGCCCCGTCGTTGCACTCATGCGGCAACACGGTCTGAAAGCGGCCTTGATGCTGTTCGTTCTCTTGGCCTCCACCTCTGGATGCATGGGTTTGATCGCAGCCCGTGAATCCATGGAACACCTCCGAGACCCTGCTTACGAGAGTCTCAACGAGAAAAAAATCACCATCTCACATGAGTTTACACTGCTGAGCGACTATGCCGACGAATTCTCAAACCGTTCTACCTTTGTGGTGGACGAGCAAACCACGGAAATCTTGGTCTATTTCCGTGCAAAGTTTGACCTCTCGGATTCAACGGAGGCCATCCCTGGTTTGGGAGACCTGATCTTGGACAACACGTCGCATTATGTCCGCGCCACGCTCACCGATAGCAACGGTGCCACACAATGGGAGGAGGACGTAAGTGATTCAGCCAGCCCTCCCGAAGAGATTCTTTTGCCCACGCCGTCGTTTCCCCAAGGGGAATGGGAACTTGAGGTCAAGGCACGCGGCGGTGGTTGGAGCGATGTCGTGACAAGAAACGACCAGTTCCTCATCATCGTGACGGTCATCAGTACATGCATTCAATACCCGTTGGTTGAGGATTGTTCCTGAACATCAGGCCAAACGCTGGTCGCAAGCATACCTTCGTGAACAGTTTCGGCATTTCCCCTCTCGGTCATGGTTCCGCTTGGCTCCACCCGTTGCCATGGTTCGTTGGATGGTTTTCACCATCGTCGACAACCGTTCTTTTGCTTCGTCATCCCATGGGATGGTGTAGAGGGTGTCGTTGCGGTAGCGGATCAAGCCGTAGGGTGGAGTTTGGCCTGTGGTCGTTTCAACCAAGGAAGCATAGGCGAGCAATTGCAACACGTGTGAATCGTGGGGCTTGGAAGGAACCTTTCCCGTCTTTTGTTCAACAGGGATGAATTCCGAATCGATGATGACAATTTGGTCCGGGCGCCCTCGAAGACCCGTTTCGGCATTGATGAGGAGACTTGCGGAGTCTTCATCATCGGAATAAGCCACTTCCGTTCCTTTCTCAACGTTGTTTTTCGTTGCCAGGATTTGCGCCTCGTTGTTGTCGATGAGCGCTTTCTGCAAGCGTATGGACGCCATGAGCGTCCAGCCTACGGTGGTCACGGCCAGCACGTAGGAGGCTTGTTCTTTGTTGCTTGCAAATTGCAACGCTATCGCATGAAGCGCCAACACGATGGCAGCGATGAACAACGCTGCTTCAACCCAACCTCCTTTGAACCAACCACCCTTGAAGTCCTTTGGTTCAAAGAGAGGTTCGATGAGCTCGCTGTCTTCAAACGCTTTCGATGAAGTAGGCGGGTCTTGCACATTGAGCGCTTGACGCCATGGCGCCAACACGGCAGCAATGCCCACCAGGAGGCTTGATACAGAAGCCATGGCGAGGAGTTTTGAAAACTCGACCACATCAAAATCAAGGTCGTCCAAGTTTCTGAAGGCGATGGTGTCGATCAGCAACACCACGATGATACCGAACCACCATTGCCAAATGAGTAAATTTCTCTTCGCCTTGAGCCGATACATCTCCATGGTTTCCATGGACTCATGAATTTCCATGTGGCGTTGTTTTCCTTCTTCGATGGCGTCACTTTTCCCTTCATGGCCGCTGGTTGCTAAATGCCATGAGAGCGGACAATACGTGTACCGCTCAAGGTCGCTGGCACTGACCTTCAATGCGACGCCGTCAGGTTCGCGCCAGTAACCATCTTCGCCTTCGACAGCATCCGGATGGGTGGCTTCGGAGCCTGTTGAGGGCACCGCCTTTCCATCCGACATAGACCACCCAGCGTCCTCTCTTTTTTGATACCTTTTCCCTACGGTGAGCCGAGAAACGGCGTGGAAGCAACGACCAAAGCGGACGAAGCGGTTTAATATGGGGGGTTAGTGGGCGGCTTGCTGTGGTTCATCATGTCCGAGGAAACCCAACTGCTTGTCTCCGCTGAAACCTATGAGGAGAACGCTGTCAACATTGGTACGCAACAGAAAAGTTCGGACATGAGCCGCTTCATTGACCGTGTTCGTGAGGACGGCCTGTACCTCTTGGACATCCCCACAACAGATGCCCGCATCCGCTCCATCGCTGCACTCCTCAACACGTATGACGCTCCTTCCATCATGGTCGTCAGCGCTCGCCAATACGGACAGCGACCGGCTCGTATGTTCGCCGAAGCTATTGGTGCACACTCCGCCGTTGGCCGATTTATCCCTGGTTCACTCACGAACCCCGCTCTGCGTTCCTACATCGAACCGGATATTCTGTTCGTGACCGACCCTGCCAACGACCAACAAGCCCTCCGTGAGGCGGTTGCCTCCGGCCTTCCCATCGTCGGTATCGTCGATGCCAACAACCACTTGCGCAACGTCGACATCGCTTTGCCGGCCAACAACAAAGGCCGTCGCTCTCTGGCTCTCATCTACTGGCTTCTCGCTCGTGAAGTGCTCAAGGTTCGTGAAGAAACGACCGACGAGGCATGGGCAGAGGCCAACCCCTTGGAAGAGTGGGAATCCACCTTTTGAGCATCATCTTGCCAAGAACGTGCTGATGGCATTTGCCATGGCTTTGTCCGTGTCTTGTTCATGCATGAGCGTGCGAACCCGCTTGGCTCCAGGCAATCCTTTGGTGAAAGCGATAGCGTGACGTTGCATCCATTTTCCTTGGATGCCCACCGTCGCTTCGGACAAGGCGATGTAGCGGTCCCAGCACCATTTGCGGGCAGCAAAGGATTGCTCCACCTCGTTCAATCCGTGCCAGTCTTCATGACGCGCAACCCAAGGCAATGCATCAAGTTCCATCCAACCCAAGCCGACCTTGATGTCTGAAAACACCGTTGGACGACCGATGGCACCACGGCCGACCATCAACCCTGAGGCTCCGGTGTGTTTGAGGCAGGCTGAGGCAGATGCAGCGTCCACCACATCTCCGTTGGCAACAACCGGTACGTCGACGGCCTGTACAGCCTCACGTATGCTGGTCCAATCCGCTTCGCCCGAGTAACGCTGGCGTAAGGTCCTGCCGTGAATGCACAGGCGCTGCGCGCCAACCTGTTCTAAACGCTGGCAGATGTCCGTGGCGTTGTTGGCACCCTTTCCAGTGCCCAGCCGCATTTTTGCCGTGACGGGGACATCGACGCGCTCAACGATCGATTCGACCATGTTGACCAATCGGTCCGGTTCGCCCATCAATGCAGCCCCCGCACAGATGTTCGTGACCTTGGGAGCAGGGCAGCCGAAGTTGAGGTCGATGATATCGGCTGTCGGGGCCAACATTTCGGCTGCCGTTGCCATGTCGCCGGGGTCGCCGCCGAAGATTTGGGGGATGAACGGGACTTCTGAGGCATGCGTTTCCATTCGTCTCCACGAAGTTGCCGCTTCACGCGTAAGGGCGGTGGAATTGGTGAACTCCGTGATGGTCACGTCCGCTCCACATTCTTTCGCCAACAAGCGGTAAGGCAGGTCGGTCACGCCTGACATCGGTGCGAGAAAGAGAGGCCGAGGCCCTCCATCCCACGCGTCTTGTTTGGGTTGAATCAGACCCGACATGGTTTTCCCTCGCTTTGGTCAATTCGAAGATGCAAACGCCTCGTCGAGGAGGCCTGCGACCCGTACCATGCGTCGCAACACGCGGTCCAAACGATCCTGGACTTGGCGCTGGACAGCAGCAGGATTGGCTCCAGCCATTCTGTACCCCATGGGCAATCGCCCTCCCAAGAGGTTGAGCAACAACATTTGCTCCCTTGCTTCGATGTTGGCAAGGTGCTTGGCCACATCTTCGACGGAGAGGGACCCTTTGGCAAGCGCCTTCAGCAAGGCGCCTTGCTGTTGGTCGTTGAGCAAGCGTTGGAAGCCGCCTTTCTTGAGCATCCAA
>MDTE01120232.1_pt1 | contig 11997 bp, 10 predicted proteins | sample 811231 | NCBI WGS metagenome assembly MDTE01 (sample SAMN05326651, study PRJNA326480) | marine metagenome | isolation source: seawater | place: Indian Ocean: Red Sea | collected 2010
CAGCAGATGTCTTTGAGCCATATGTTGCTGATGCGGCGTCCACATTTGACGCACAACTCGTTGGTCTCGGCGATGGCATCGTGACCCCGGTCGATTTCGGAGATGTGTGCGTAAATTACGACCGATCATGGTTTGCCGATAATGGCCTCGAACCTCCCACCTCGCTCGACGAACTTACCGACCCGGCCTACAAGGGTCTGCTCACGGTGCAACACCCAGGCACCTCATCACCCGGGCTTGCGTTCTTGCTCAGCACCATCGCTCGACTCGGTGATGAATGGGCCTCCTACTGGCAGGAACTCGTCGACAACGACATGCTCGTCACCAACGATTGGGAAGAGGCCTACTACGGTGCATTCACTCGAGCCGGTGGTGACCGACCACTTGTCGTCAGCTACGGCTCAAGCCCGCCATTCGAGGTGCTCTACGGCGACGACCCGAACGCATCGGTCGCCCCAACCGGCGTGATCGAAGACACCTGCTATCGCCAGGTTGAATTCGCTGGAGTGCTCCGCGGAACCGAGGCATCTGATGAAGCTCGTCAACTCGTGGATTTCTTGGTGAGCAGCACATTCCAACAGCACATCCCACTCAACCTCTACGTGTTCCCTGTTGCTGATGTTGAACTCGACCAAGTGTTCGTTGACCATGCGGTCATCCCAGAGACTCCACCAGCGCTCACCCCAACGGAGATCGATACCGGCAGAGCCGAATGGGTCGAGCAATGGATCGACATCACCGGCTAAATCAGCCATCGCGCTGGTTTATCAGCGCGACCACCATTCCCCCTACCGTCATTGCCCTCGGGTTCGTCATCGTGCCCGTTGCGATGCTCATCGTTCACTCCATCAGCATCGATGCAATCGGGTCGACGTTTACCGATTCCCGCACCTGGGAAGTGCTTGGCTTCACGACCCTCCAAGCAACCCTCTCAACCCTGGCTACCGTCACCCTCGGCATCATTCCGGGGCTCATCATTGCGAGATCTGACTTCCGCGGCCGTCAACTCGTCTTGAGCATGTTCGCTGCCGTCTTCGTCATGCCAACCGTCGTGATGGCCGCAGGCGTACGAGCGCTACTTCCTGGCGACCCTGACGGGCTACTACCAATCGTGCTCGCACACACGTTGTTCAACTTGGCGATCATTGTGAGAGGTATTGCTGCCTCACCACTGCCAACTGAACTGGAGCGGGCAGCGACTGTGCTCGGCGCTCGCCCGACTGAACTTTTTCGGACGATCACACTCCCGCTGTTGCGTCCCACACTGCTCGGTCTTTCGGCCGTCGTCTTCGCATTATGTTTCACCAGTTTTGGCATTATCCGGATACTCGGGTCTGCGACTGCGACAACGATTGAGGTCGAGATATGGCGAGAAACGATCATCGTCGGGCGCATCGATCGGGGCGTAGTTCTGGCTTTGATTCAACTCGTCACGCTCGCCCTCGCTCTCGTCGTATGGCTCAATGTGAGACGGCAGCAAGCCCCCCATCGGCACGGACATCGACAGCCCATTTCCCGAAGATCAGCTTTCGTTGTCATCGCAAGCTGCGCACTCGTCGCCGCCCCATTACTCGCCCTTATCTACGGGTCGTTCACGGTCAACGGCAAGGTCAGTGCCTCAGGATGGTCGAACCTGCTCGACACATCGATTCGGCCCGGATTGCGGCTCGGTATTGACCCTGCTCAGGCAATCGTGACGTCGCTCACGACGGCCGCGATCGCAACGGCGTTTGCAGTCGTCCTCGCAGTACTTGTCATCGCCTCAACAGCAGCGTCACCACAACTCGGTCGAGCGATTGATCTCAGCGCGATGCTCCCGCTCGGAATTTCTGCGGTCACTCTTGGCCTCGGACTTCTCATCACCTTCGATGTGCCTCCGGTTGACTGGCGGGCATCGTCACTCATGGTTCCCCTCGGTCACGCACTCATCGCAGCCCCATTCGTCATTCGGCCAGCCATTGGAGCGCTGTCGACGCTCAACCGTCAACAAGTAGACGCCGCATCAACACTTGGAGCTCACCCGGTGAGAGCTCTTGCCCACTCGGTCATTCCCGTTGTTGCGGTACCTCTGTTGTCCGGCGCAGGCTTTGCCGCCGCGATCTCTCTTGGCGAATTCGGAGCGACGAGCATGCTGTCGCGAAGCGGTGGTGAAACTCTTCCGATTGTGATCGAACGACTTCTTTCACGCACTGGGGGAGATTTCAGGGCGCGTGCCTATGGGCTGTCGATCATCCTCGCATCGGTCACAATGGGGATCGTGGTCGCTCTCGACATGTCATCGAATCGAAGGAAGCGATGAGCTCACTTCGCGTTGACCAGTTGCGCATCACCCGTGGAGGCCATCCCGTCATCACCGAGGCCTCGTTTGATGTGCCTCACGGAACCACCACCGTCATCGTCGGACCCTCAGGAAGCGGAAAATCTACGCTCCTTTCAGCAATTGCGGGCCTTATCAACGTCGATGGTGGCACCCTGCGACTCGATGACCGGGAGATCACCAACGTTCCAACTGCACAACGCAATATCGGGCTTGTGTTTCAAGACAACCAACTCTTCCCGCATCTCAACGTTGCAGACAACGTTGCGTACGGGCTTCGGCGGAAGGGTGTACGGCGATCTGAATGCGATATTCGGGTATCGGAGGTACTCCAACTCGTCGGGCTCGAAGGTTTCGGAGAACGTGCCATCGGTGAACTTTCAGGAGGAGAGGCCAAACGGATCGCTCTCGCCCGATCGCTCGCTCCGTCGCCTGAACTCTTGCTGCTCGACGAGCCTCTCACCGGACTCGATGACTCTCTCCACGACCGCTTGCTTCACGACCTCGTCAAGGTGCTATCCACCTCTCAAACAACTGCCATATGGGTCACCCACCATCTAAAAGAAGCAGAACGTGCTCGTACACAGTTGCTTCGAATTCATGACGGTGTCGTTTCACCTGAATTGACAGAGCGCAGCCAATGGCATGTTCAGGTCGTTTCTGCGGCTGACACCTTTAACTTGCGTCGACACGTACTACGAGACGGCACTCGGACAACCGACGTCAATTTTGATGGGGATGAGACCGCAATTCACTTGGCAGTCTCAGACCCTGCAAGTGGGGAGATCATCGCGATCTCAAGTTGGTTTCAACGCAATCGTCAACATCAGACCATCAACGGTCTGCAACTTCGAGGGATGGCGAGCCATCCGAACTATCGCGGGCACGGTGCAGCACAGGCCCTCCTGCGGTCAGGTATCGAGTTGGGTCGAAGTCTGTCCGTTGATGAAGTGTGGGCGAGGGCGCGAGATGCTGCCCTCGACTTTTACCTCGCTCACGGCTTTGTCACCTCGGGACCGGGATATATCGATGACAACACCGGTCTCGCCCATCACGACGTCGTTCTCTCACTTCGTTAAGAACCTCGTCATTCCCCAAGGTGTAACGCGCACACCTCTCTCAGGAATTTGGTCACAGTGGGCAGAGCCACGTCAAGTCAGGCCGCTCGGAGGGACCCCGTCGACTTCGACACGACCCAAGAACCACCCGAGTCGTTCATGGGGCGGAATCTGGAGAATGTCGGCGTGCAAAGGTGTCATCCCGATCGGACGACGTGCTCTCCACAACATCTCGAGCAACCGAAGATCACTCCGCAGGTAATGACGATCGAGGTCGTGTAAGTCGTGGCCACAACCGAGATCGACCCAGTGCACCTCAACCTCCCTCCACCTCAGCAGCGGCAACACTGACCTCGGGACAACCGATCCACCGAGCAGGGTTGCCGAGCCCTCCCATGTTGAAGGGTCGGCGAGTCGTGAAGACAGTTCGGTGTCTAAACGCTCACATGATGACCGAACGTCGTCAATAAGGTCGTTCCAGATCCGCTTCGAACCTGCTTCAACTGCAGAGTTCCGATCCTCAACGCTGTCGTATTGAGAGAGACCGCGCAACAGATTGACGTAACTGTCGGCATTGTGCGAAAGGTGGGTCAAGACGTGGCCAATCGACCACTCTGGCAATCTGCTTGGACGCTCGCTCGCGATCGGCGACTGTTCTTCAAGCCAGTCAACAAAACGGCGCTGCGAGATGCGACACCCCTCGACCTCTCTTGCGACCTGTCGAACGTCAACCGCCATACGACAAGTCTGCCCGACCGGGTTAGTCAGAGTTGTTCTCGTCGGGGAACAACGACCACGGTGCCGTCATCCTCGCGGTGGACGGTCACGCGAACGCCGTAGAACTCGGCAAGCGTTTTCGCTGACAGCACATCTTCAACCGAGCCATCGGCGACAACTGTGCCTTCATGGAGGAGCGCCAGCCGGTCGCTATACATCCCTGCGAGGGTGAGGTCATGCATTGCTGAAATCACCGTGAGACCATGTTCTCGGCGTAGTCGCTCAACAAGCTCGAACGCTTGCTGCTGATGCCCGATATCGAGCGCACTCGTTGGTTCATCGAGTAACAAGATCGGTGCCTCAGTTGCAAGGGCACGAGCGATCACGAGCCGCTGCCGCTCTCCCCCGCTCAGCACTCCCAAATGACGAGGAGCAATATCGTCGAGGCCGAGCCGGCCGATCACATCATCGACCATTGCCCGATCACTCTTTGTTGGATGGCCGAAATATCCGATGTGGGGTGTGCGACCCAACATCACGTACTCGCGGCCGGTCATTTCATCGGGCAAGATTGGTTCTTGCGGAACGTACGCGACGAGTGAGGCCCGGCGAGAACGACTACGTAACGACAGCGACGACCCGTCGACGACGATGTCGCCGGAGTGCTTCACAAGTCCTGCGACGGCACGAAGAAGCGAGCTTTTGCCAGCACCGTTTGGTCCGATGAGACCGACCCAACTTCCTGACGCGACCGCCATCGAGAAGTCATGGATCACCTCACGACGGCCGTATTTCACCGCCAGGTGTCGAAACTCAACCGAACTCACCGACTGACCTGCCTCGTACGCAGCAGGATGATGAAGAACGGTGCTCCAATGAATGCGGTGACGACTCCGATCGGCACCTCGGCGGGTGATGAGAGTGTTCGACCAGGGATGTCCGCCAAGATGAGAAATGCTCCCCCGACAGTTATGGCAAGAGGAATCACAACTCGATACGTCGAACCGGCCATCAGCCGCACCATATGAGGCACTACAAGCCCAACAAAACCGATGAGGCCACTCACCGCCACAACGGCAGCGGTTCCGAGTGTTGCGGCGACAACAACGGTTAAGCGAACCCTCGCAACCGGAATACCAAGCGCAGCTGCCTCCTCATCGCCCACCCGAAGCACATCGAGATGGCGACGATGAAACAACAGCACCGTTGTCGACAGGGCAACATATGGAAGCACGAGTACGACATCGCCCCACGACGCAGTTGCGAGCCGGCCGAGAATCCAGTTGTAGACCTCACGCACAACATCTGAGTTGCGTTGCAAGATGAACGTCTGAATTGCAGTTGTCAACGACACCATCGCGACACCAGCGAGCACCAATGTGCTTGAGGCACGCAGTCCGCCAAACGAGGCGCCAACCAGATAGGTGAGGGCAACAGTGCCGAGAGCGAACATAAATGCCACAAATGGCACCGGGTCGACCGGCCACTCAAGACGATCGCTTCCAACGGTCGTAATGACAAGTGTTGCGCCGAGACCGCCGCCTGCTGCCGCTCCCAGCAGGTAGGGGTCAACGAGAGGATTACGGAATACCCCCTGGTAGCTCGCACCGCCAAGCGAAAGGGTGGCGCCGACAATTCCTGCCAACACAACCCGAGGCATGCGAATATCCCAAATGATCGACCACTCACGCTCGGTAACCCCACTCGAGATTCCTAGCCCCGATTGTCCAAACCCAGGTATGCGCTCAAGAAGTGCGAGTGGGACCCTCCACCATTCAGGGCCAGCCGGACCTGTCATCGTTCCGGTGCAGGCAATGACGACGAGAACGAACACCGATAACGACACCTTCACGGTGATCGACAATCGATGCTCTCTCAGCACTATTCCTGCTTGCCCGTACTCGTCACTGCCTCTACCGCGTCGACGACGGCAGACATGTGCTCGATGATGCGGGGACCCCATCGCGAGGCAATGTCATCATTCAGAGGAACAACATGGCCCGCAGCGACAGCCGACAGCGCATCCCAACCCGGTCGAGCAGCGACTGATTCTGGGGTTTCCCCGCAATAGATCGTGCAGGCCAAGAAAATGATGTCTGGGTCTTTGTCCAAAATGAATTCAGCCGACAGCTGCGGATATCCATACGACTCTTCGTCGACGAGGTCAGCGATGTTGCGGAGACCCAGCAATGTGTACGTCGACCCAATGAAGGTCTCACTTGTCACCGAGTAATAGGTGCTGTCGAGCTCGTGGTAGAAGGTCAACGGCGTTTCAAGCTCAGGCAAAATCGCAATGCGCTCGAGCAAGGCATCAAGATCAGCGGTGAGCTCGTCGACAAGCGCGCCCGCTTCCTCGGCGTGACCGGTCGCCGCACCAAGTTCAAGAATCTGCTCAAACGTGTCATCGACAGTGACTGCTGCTGGCCCCTCCCAGTGCGGGATTCCTGCACGGTCAAGGGCATCAAGAAGATCGGAGTTTGTTCCGTCGGTCACGATGAGGTCGGGGCCAAGGCCAATAATTGCCTCGACATTCGGGTCATAGCCGCTCACTCCCGGCATTTTGTCTGCGGTCTCCGCAGGGAAATTTGAAAAGTCGTCGACTGCAAGCACTTGGTCACCGGCACCCACCGCGTACAGCATCTCTGTTGCGGTGGGAGACAGCGAGATGATCGCTGTCGGGTACAACATCTCATCTTCTTCAATTTGGTCGTTAGCCACTTCGGCGTCAGATTCCTCAGCGACTTCGCCATTAGCAGCAGGCGCAGTCGTTTCGGGTGCTAACTCGGTTGTTTCACTCAGCGTCTCGGCAACGGTGGTCTGCACCGCTTCAGAGCTTGAATCATCAGCTGATGTGCCGCAGGCCACTGCGACCATGACGAATGGCAGTAACGTCGCCAGTCGGGTAATTCGTTTCATAATTGACTCCTAAGAACGGAGCGCAAGTTGGACCGAGGCCAGCGAACTGGCCGGCGAGCCTCCCTGAGCCTCGAGGGTGGTTATCGCGCACAACGCGGTCGACCGGGCTCATCTGGCCTGATGCCAGAACTACCGTTGCGGGACAGCGCCGGAATCTCACCGGACTTCGCACACGTAGTGACCTACGAAACATAACACGGCGACCGCTATCTGGAACGAATCACGATGCGTGGGGCATGATGACATCTCCGCACCTATGCTCATCGGAGCATGTCTGACTCGATTCACCCCCAAAGCGACAACGGCCTCGTTGAAGAGCCACTCACTGAAGACCCAAGACCTGACGGGCTTCGGTCAGCGCCGTCGCTCGTGGTGCTCAACACGGGCAACGGCAAAGGGAAAAGTTCATCCGCCTTCGGAATGATGGTGCGTGGCCTCGCCGTCGATTGGAACGTCGCCGTCTGCCAGTTCATCAAAAGCGGTGATTGGCGCGTTGGCGAAGAAAAGATGGGGCGCAAGTTAGGCGTAGAGTGGCACTCATTTGGTGACGGCTTCACCTGGGACTCTGACAATCTCGACCACGATCGCAACATTGCCCGCGAGGGCTGGGAACAGGCAGCGGCAGTCATCTCAGGAGGTGACCACCAACTCATCATCCTCGACGAACTGACCTACCTGTGCTCGTGGGGCTGGATCGACACAGCAGAGGTCGTTGACACCATCAAGCAACGCCCCGACCATGTCAACATCGTCATCACCGGGCGCGATGCCCCCCAAGACCTCATCGACATCGCCGACACGGTCACCGAAATGACCGAAATCAAACACGCCTACGCGCAGGGCATCCGCGCAAAGCGCGGTATCGACTACTGACATGCCCGATCTCTCAACGCTCGACGTCCTCGACCTCTCCGATGCGATGTCGGAATATCAGGCTCTTGGGTGGAGCGTGTTGACGATTCGGCCCGCCGACGACCCGTACGAAGCGGTCGTTCGGTCACCCCATGGAGAGACGGTGTGCCTTCGACGCACGCCAATTGTTATCAGCCGCATCGGTGACAACGGCGACGGCCACACCGGTCGAGCATCAATGATCTACCGGGATCTCATCCCTGGCCGATGGGATGGTCGCTACGTCGCTTCTCACATCGCGGTACCCGATGGAGGCGAAGTGCCTGACGATGTGCACCATCATGAGGTCGACTTCCAGTTCCTTGCTGTTCGCTCAGGTTGGGTAGACGTCCTGTACGAAGGCCAAGGCGACATCATTCGCATGCAACCGGGCGACATCGTGCTGCAACCGCCGGGTATTCGACATCGGGTCCTCGCAACGTCTCCAGGATTCGACATTGTGGAACTCGGCTGCCCGGCCGACCACCTCACCACCTTCGACCACGAAATGACGCTTCCCAATGGAACCTATGGCGATCACCTCTGGGGCGGTCAACGCTTTGTGTTCTCATCTCCTGGCAATTTCGCTGAAGCATGGGACCACCCAGGGTTCTCAAGTGATGACAGCGGTATCAGTGCGGCAACAAACGGAATTGTTGATGTGCGAAGGGTGCAGACTTCTGATCGAGTAGACACCTGCCCGCTCACGCCGCATGACTTTCGCTTTCTTTTCGTGATGGACGGCGACATCAACGTCAACGTGAGCGACGGCACGACGCACCATCTCGAAAGTGGCGACTCAATCGCTCTTCCACAGGCCGCGCAGGCACAGGTCACTCAAGGTGCAACGAATGCCACGCTGCTCGATGTCCTCGTGCCACAAACGGCAGCAAGTTAGCCTCTTCATTCGTGCCCCTCTCCACCATCGTTCGCCAGATGGCCCGCGGCTTTGTGATGGGTTCTGCCGACATCGTCCCCGGTGTCTCCGGAGGAACTGTCGCGCTCGTTCTCGGAATCTACGGTCGCCTCATCGAGAACATCCAACGCAGCGCATCAGCGTTGTGGTCTCTGCTTTCACGAAATGGTTCCTCTGCGATCTCAAAGGCAACGTCGGTTGAGTGGGGATGGTTGCTGTCGCTACTCGCCGGAATTCTCATCGCAATCGCAACCCTTTCCGCCCTACTCGAACAGCTACTCGAAGAGCATGCGATTCGCACATCTGCAGTGTTTCTTGGTCTTATCGCGGGTTCGATTGTTGTTGCATCGCAACTCATCAGAGACCGAAACGTCGCACATGTTGGCATCGCCATCGTGGCCGCCGCCGCATTGTTCTTCGTGCTCGGTCTGCGATCAGACACTCATGCGGTTGGCCCTGAAATCGTCACCCGGCCGACGTGGGTATTCGTTCTCGCTGGGGCGCTCGCAATCTGCGCGATGATCTTGCCCGGCATTTCTGGCTCGTTCATTCTCGTGATGATCGGTATGTACACCGAGATTATCGGGGCGGTGAATGACCGAAATCTTGCCGTTCTTGCCGCCACGGGTATCGGCTGTGTGGTCGGACTTGCTACGTTCTCAACCTTGCTGAATTGGTTACTCGACCGCTACCACGACATCGTCATTGCCGCCATGGTGGGCCTCATGCTCGGTTCGGTCCGGGTGCTGTGGCCATGGCCAAACGGAACGTCAACCACCGCACTCTCTGCCCCTCAATACGACGTGATGATTCCGTTCGCCCTCATGTTCGTCGCTGCGGCTGTCGTCATCGCTGTGCAACGACTGTCGGCCCGGTCGGCGAACTCAGACAGCTGACAGTACGTCGGTATTGATCTGATACAGGTCAGAGACGTTTCCAGAAAGAATCGCCTGCGTCATCTCATCGGTGAGGTGCGCTGTGTGCTCCACCAACATCTCCTGCGACCATGGCCACGTCGAATCACTATGCGGGAAATCGTTGGCCCACATGAGCCGTCGCCAGTTCATCTGCTCGGCGACACGAAACGCCGTCCAGTCGTCTTGGAACGTGGTGTAAATGTGCTCTGCGAAGTACTCCGACGGCAACCGCTGTAATTCGACGCCAGGCGCCATCCAGTTCCGATGTCGCTTCCATGCGTGATCCATCCGATACATGTAGTGCGGCACCCAACCAGCATCAGCCTCAACACACACCACCTTGAGGTCAGGGTGCCGTTCAAACACCCCGCCGTAGATGAGCGTGCCCATGATGTCTTGAATACCGCGGATAATCGCAAGGAATCCGTTGATCCTCGGACCCCGGGGGCGGCTCTCGAATGCGCTGGCCCTAGACGTGAGGATATGAAAACTGAGAGGCAAACCAAGGTCGAATGCCGCTTGCCAGAACGGGTCCCACATCGGGTCGTCGTAATCGCCAGAACCATCCTCAGACCACGTTGCAGGTTCACCCGGCATCATCACACCTCGAAGCCCAAGATCAGCGATTCGTTGAAGGTCAGCAATGCCCTCGTCGACACTGCGCAGAGCGGTTTGGCCACAACCGAGAAGTCGATCGGGTGCCACCGAGCAATAGTCGGCAATCCATCGGTTGTAGGCAGTAAACGCTGCGTGTTTAAAATCGGCATCAGGGTGATTGCAGATCATCATCCCAACCGTTGGGTAAATCACCTCTGCCGCAACTCCATCTCGCTGTTGATCAGCGATGCGATAGTTCGGGTCCCAGCCTGAGCGATGAAGTTCATCGAACGAAACACCCGACACCGTCAGTTCTTCGGCTGGCTTGCCTGCTGCGGCCACCAAACCCATCGCAATCGGTCGCGACATTCCGGGAATGACGAACATGTCGCCTCGTGCGTCATCGCTCACCATATGCGGAGCCCGATCACGCCAAGCCGGATCGATGTGTGCCGTGTAGCAATCGGGAGGCTCGGTAATATGGGAGTCGGCGCTAATGACCGGAAACGAGAACGTCACCGTGCACCACGCACAAGACGACCCGGAGTTGCACCCGTTGACTCACCGTCAGCCATGATCTCAACCCCAGCAACAAATGTGTGTCGGTAGCCATCGGCCCTCTGCAGCATACGTTTGCCGCCAGCTGGTAGGTCGTACGCCATCTCAGGAGCATGCAGTTGCAGACCATCGAAATCGATGACGTTGAGATCGGCTCTGCGACCGACATCGATCACTCCACGGTCGGTGAGGCCGACCGCTTCGGCCGTCATTCGGCATTGCTTGGCGATGAGCGTTTCGACCGGAATGCGCCCCGTCGGACGATCGCGCCCCCACCACTGCAGCAACGTTGTCGGAAAACTCACATCACAGATCGTCCCGACATGAGCTCCACCGTCGGATAACCCTGGGACCGTTGCCGGGTGGCGCAACATTTCACCGACGGCGTCGAGGTTCTCACCAAACCAGTTGAGAATCGGCTGATAGAGCAATGCATGACCATCGTTTTCCAACATCCAGTCATAGAGCAAATCGAGCGGTTCTCGACCTTCACGACGAGCAATCGCTTCGACTGAGGTGGAGGGGTCTGGTTCGTAATTTGGCGGGTCTCCCAACTGGAAGATGAACCGATACCGGTGGATCGCACGGCTCCCCAGGGAAGTATCATCGACACGGGCACCTTCAATGATCTTGCGTCGCAATTCTGGGTCGCGCATAACCGCTACTCGCTCAGCGAGTGGGCGATCGGCGATCGCCTGATACGGCTCAGAGAACATGAACGGATGCAACGTCGCTTCAAGTCCGAGCATCAGCCCGACTGCGCGAGCACCGACTTGCCCACGCATCTGCACACCGCGGGCCGATGCCTCAGCAAACCGAGCAAGCTCGACACGCCAGTCGTCTCCGGTCTTCGCTCCCTGAGCGATCGATACCGAAATTGGCCGCCCCGACTCTGATGCCATCCGTTCGAAAAGATCGAGCTCTGCATCACGATCGATGAAATCTGTCACCGCTTGCAGCACACCCTTCTTCGCCTCGCCAAGTGCTGATGCAATACCAACGAGTTCGTCAGCCTCTGCACGCAACGTTGGCGTTGGCTCTCCAAGACTTGTTCGGTGGTTGAGCGTTCGGCTTGTCGAAAATCCGAGTGCCCCTGCCTCGACCGCCTCG
>MDTE01004956.1_pt1 | contig 11996 bp, 12 predicted proteins | sample 811231 | NCBI WGS metagenome assembly MDTE01 (sample SAMN05326651, study PRJNA326480) | marine metagenome | isolation source: seawater | place: Indian Ocean: Red Sea | collected 2010
ATATATGGAAAATACATATCAAGATTTAATTACAGATATTCAGAGTAAAAATCCAAAAATCAGTGGAAAACTTGAAGGTGGCAAAAAATTCAAAATTAAATCTGACTTTAAACCGGCTGGTGATCAACCAGAGGCTATTAAAAAATTGGTCAAAGGAGCTAATAAAGAAGAATTTAACCAAGTATTACTTGGCGTCACCGGATCTGGAAAAACTTTTACAATGGCAAAAGTTATAGAGGCCACAAATAGACCTGCTTTAGTTTTAGCTCCTAACAAAACTCTAGTCGCTCAACTTTATGGTGAAATGAAAACTTTCTTTCCTGACAATGCTGTTGAATACTTTGTATCATATTATGATTATTACACTCCTGAGGCTTATGTTCCTAGATCAGATACTTATATTGAAAAAGAAGCATCCATTAACGAACAAATAGACAGAATGAGACACTCAGCAACAAGGTCTCTTCTTGAAAGAGATGATGTTATAATAGTTGCAAGTGTATCATGCATTTACGGTTTGGGATCAGTTGAAGCTTACAGTAAAATGACTTTAACTCTTCAAAAAAATTATGATTACAATAGAGAACAAATAATAAGGTCTTTAGTTGCCTTGCAATACAAACGTAATGATCAAAATTTTTATAGAGGAACATTTAGGGCTAGAGGAGAATATTTGGAGATATTCCCCTCTCATTTAGAAGATAGAGCTTGGCGACTTAGTTTATTTGGTGAAAAGCTTGAGCAAATTGAAGAATTTGATCCCTTAACTGGAGATAAAGTTAGAGATTTAAATCTAGTAAAAGTTTATGCAAATAGCCATTATATAACTCCAAAACCCACTATTGAACAAGCAGTTATCAATATTAGAAAAGAATTAGAAATAACTCTTAAAAAACATAAAGAAGAAAATAAGTTATTAGAGGCGCAAAGGTTGGAGGAAAGAACAAAATTTGACCTAGAAATGATTGAGGCGACTGGATCTTGTGCAGGTATTGAAAATTATTCAAGATTTTTATCTGGAAGAAAACCTGGTGAACCCCCTCCTACTTTGTTTGAATATTTTCCTGATAACACTCTAATTTTTGTTGATGAGTGTCACGTTACAGTTCCTCAGCTTAATGGAATGTATAAAGGTGATAGGTCAAGAAAGAGTACGCTAGCTGAATATGGTTTTAGACTTCCTTCTTGCATGGATAACAGACCGCTAAAGTTTGAAGAATGGGATTTGATGAGGACGCAAACTATATTTGTTTCTGCAACACCTGGGCCATGGGAATTAAATCAAACAAAAGGAAAGTTCATTGATCAAGTTATAAGACCAACAGGATTGATTGATCCACCAGTTGAAGTAAGACCTGCAAAAAATCAAGTGGATGACTTAATGCATGAATGTAAAAAAGTAATAGAAAAAAATCATAGAGTACTAGTGACCACACTCACAAAAAAAATGGCTGAAGATTTAACTGAATATCTTCATGAAAATGGTGTGAAGGTAAGATATTTGCATTCAGACATAGATACTTTGGAGAGAATAGAAATAATGAGAGATTTAAGAATGGGTGTTTTCGATGTACTTGTTGGCATAAATTTATTAAGAGAAGGATTAGATATACCTGAATGTGCCTTAGTTGGTATTTTAGATGCTGATAAAGAAGGTTTTCTCAGATCTGAAACTTCCTTAATTCAAACTATAGGCCGTGCAGCAAGAAATGTTGATGGAAAAGTAATTTTGTATGCAGACAAAGAGACAAAAAGCATAAAAAAAGCTATCCAAGAAACAGATAGAAGAAGATCAATTCAATTAGCATACAATAAAAAACACAAAATAGATGCTAAGACAGTAAAAAAAGATATTAGTGATATTTTAGAGAGTGTGTATGAGAAGGATTACGTAAAAATAAGCGAAGGTTCAAATGTTGGTGGTAACCTAAAAAAACATCTCAAAGCACTTGATAAAAAAATGAAAGAGTCAGCTTCAAATCTTGAATTTGAAGAAGCTGCAAAAATAAGAGATGAAATAAGGAAATTACAAAGTACAGAACTTGAAATAACTTTAAACCCCAAAATAAGACAGTATGATGTAAAAAATAAGATATATCCAAAAGGTAGATCAACTCTAGGAATGCCTGGTACTAAAATTACAAAAAAAAAGGATAAAAAGTGGAAGCACGGAAGATAATTGTTACTGGAGGAGCTACTAGAATAGGTGCTGCAATTGCTGAGAAATTATCTGGTCCAAACATAGAGATTATAATTCATTTCAATAAATCAAAATCTAATGCGGAAAAATTAAAAAAAAAATTAGAGAAATTTGGCACGAAAGTTTATTTAGCCAGAGGTGATTTGAGTAAAGAAAGTGATATTTTAAAGATAATTAAATTTTCTAAATTAAAAATGAAATTTTTTGATTGCTTGATAAATAATGCCTCTTTGTTTGAAAATGATAAGTTAATTAATTTTACCTCCAAAAGTTGGGAAAATCATATTAATACAAATCTTAGAGCTCCTGCTCTTTTATCAAAAGAATTTTCAAAAAATGTCAGAGGTAAAAATAATAATATTATTAATATAATCGATCAGAGAATATTCAAATTAACTCCTTATTTCTTCTCTTATACGCTAAGTAAAACTGGTCTATATACTTTAACTAAAACTAGTGCGATGAGTCTATCGCCCAATATAAGAGTTAATGGAATAGCTCCTGGACCAACAATTAGGAATAAAAGGCAATCAGAGAAACACTTTAAGAATCAATATTTGGCTACACCACTAAAAAAACAAGTTAATGTAAAAGAAGTATGTAATGCTGTTGACTTTTTTATAAAAAATAGCTCTATTACTGGTCAAGTTTTAGCTATTGATAGTGGTCAAAGCTTAAATTGGCAAACACCAGATATAATAAGAGCTAAAGAATGAAAAAAAATTATTTCAAAATTATTAAAATAGATAAATCTAAAAATTTATTTAATTATGAAAAAAAAATTATTATTAATGAATTAATTTTGGACTTAAAACTTGGTTACTATGATTTTGAAAAAGAAAAATATCAAAAAGTAAAGTTCAGCCTTGAAATTGATTATGAAGATAAAAAACCAACTAATGACAAAGATATAAAATCTATTGTAAACTATAGCCAAATAGTAAAATTAATTAGAAAATTAACAAAAAATAAACACTATAATTTTTTAGAAACTCTGGCGGAGGATGTTTTTGACGTTCTATTTAAAGATAAACGTATCGGTAAAATCATGCTTAAAATCGAAAAGCTTGAAATTTTAAAAGACTGTTCATCAGTTGGTATTCAAATTACTAAGAAAAGAAGCCATGATAAGTTCTGAAATTGGAAAAGAAGTAATTAAAAAAGAACTTAGTTTGATTCCTAAAATGCCAGGTGTTTATCGTATGCTTAACGATAAAGGAGATATTCTTTACGTTGGAAAAGCAAAGAATTTACCTAATAGACTTAAAAGTTATGTAGCAGAAAAAAATCATATTATAAGAACAGAAAGAATGCTTTCTCAAACTAGAAAGTTAGAGATAACGACGACTTCAAATGAAAGTGAGGCTCTTCTTCTTGAAGCTAATCTAATCAAAAAACATAAACCCAAATTTAATATTCTTTTAAGAGACGATAAATCTTTTCCATTTATCTTTATTGGTAATAAAGATATTTGGCCGCAAATAAAAAGACACAGAGGAAAAAAAAATAAAGAAGGATTTTATTTTGGTCCCTTTGCATCGGCAGGCTCAGCAAATTGGACAATAAAGATGATACAAAAAATATTTCACCTTAGAGTTTGTGATGATACCGTTTTTAAAAATAGAGAACGTCCATGTATACTATACCAGATAAAAAGGTGTTCAGGACCGTGCGTTGGATATATTGGTAAAGATGAATATAAAAAAACTGTCGACGATGCAATTGAGTTTGTATCTGGTAAATCTAGAAAAATTCAGAAAAGTCTCTCCGATCAAATGGAAAAGGCCAGTGAAGATTTAGATTTTGAGAAAGCAGTAATTTTAAGAGACAGAATTAAATCTCTTAATATAATTCAATCATCTCAAAGGATTAACGAAGCAAATTTAATTGAAGCCGATGTAATAGCTGGATACAAAGAGTCAGGTAAAACTTGTATTCAAGTTTTCTTTTATCGATCGAAACAAAATTGGGGTAATCAGGCTTTTTTTCCAAAACATGATCCTGATGAAAAGTTAGGAGATGTATTAAATTCATTTGTTGCTCAATTTTATGAAAATAAGAGTGTTCCATCGTCAATTATATTGTCTGAAGAAATTAGAGAAAAAACTTTAATTGAAAAAACTCTTTCTAAAAAAGAAGACAAGCAAGTTAATATTTCTGTTGCAAAAAAAGGGTCTAAACTGAAAGTAGTTAATCAAGCAATAAAAAATGCGAAAGATAGCTTAAACAGAAAACTTTATGAAAGTCAAAATAATAGAGAGCTTTTTGACTCAGTTGCCAGCAAGTTTAATCTTGAGACAAATATTAATTTAATAGAAGTTTACGATAATAGTCATATTCAAGGAACAAATAGTGTAGGAGCTTTAATTGCTTATGGTGAAGAAGGTTTTGTAAAAAAAAGGTATAGAAAATTTAATATTAAAATTAAAAATAATGAGCAAGATGACTATGGAATGATGCGTGAAGTATTAAATAGAAGGTTTAAAAGAGCCATCCAAGAAAAAGAGAATTATTTATCTTTTCCTGACTTAGTTATGGTAGATGGTGGAAAAGGTCAATATTCAGTTGCAAGAGAAACATTGAATGAATTAGGACTTCACGATCTGCCGATTATTGCAATAGCAAAAGGAAAGTTTAGAAACCTTGGAAATGAGACTTTTTTTCATAATGGTAAAGAGTTTAAATTTACTAAAAATGACCCTACTCTTTTCTTCCTTCAAAGAATAAGAGATGAGTCTCACCGATTTGCAATTAGCGCTCACAGGGCTAAAAGAAAGAAAGGTATAAGTAAATCTTTACTAGATCAGATTGAAGGTATTGGCTCTATAAGAAAAAGAGCTTTATTAAATCATTTTGGTTCTGCTAGAGCAGTGGAGTCTGCAAGTTTAGATGAAATTAAATCAGTTGAGGGGGTTGAAGTGAAAGTTGCAAAAAAGATATATAATTTTTTTCATGAATAAAAAGAATGCTTAAAAAAATACCAAATATATTAACAATTGGTCGAATATTAATTGTACCTTTTTTTGTGGTTGCTTTTTATCTTCCAGGTTTTTATGGCGACTTAACAGCTTTAATACTCTTTATTGTTGCATCTTTCACAGACTTTTTAGATGGAATGTTAGCAAGATTTCTTGGAGAAGAGTCAAAACTTGGAGAATTACTTGATCCAATTGCTGATAAAATAATTGTAGCTACTGCTTTAATTTTGTTGGTAATGGATGGAACCATTAAAAGTTATGAAGTAATTGCTGCAATTATAATATTAACAAGAGAAATTTTAATTTCTGGTTTAAGAGAATTTTTAGCTAAAGGAAAAATAAAGTTACCTGTTTCAAATCTTGCAAAATTAAAAACAGTTTTACAAATGGTTTCTATAGCTCTCTTACTCTCTGGAGATACAGGAAACAAAATTATTAATTTTCAAGATTATAACGCTCAAACAATAGGTATAGTTCTTTTATGGCTTTCAGCAGTATTAACTCTATTTACAGGATATGAGTATATGCGTAAAGGAATAGACCATGCTATATCAGAAGACAATAAAGATTAAGCGGCTTTTTTCTTTTTAACTAAAGCTAAATAACTTTCATTTAAGTCAATTATCATTTCACAAACTTTAAATTTATTTTCAGCAATACAAGAGACAGGAGTAACTTCAGCCGCTGTGCCAGTCAAAAAACATCCAACAAAACTCTTTAGCTCTTCTGGTTTAATTTTTCTCTCATTTACTTTAATGTTTTTAGATTTTGCAATCTCTATAACTGCTCTTCGAGTAATTCCATCTAAAAAAGAATCTGGTATCGGCGTATGAAGTTCTCCATTTTTATCTTTAAAAAAAATGTTAGCCCCTGTAGCTTCAGCAATATTTCCTTGATGATCAAGCATCAAAGAATCTGTATAGCCATCTTTTTCAGCTTCATGTTTTGATAAAGTACAAATCATATAAAGACCAGAAGCTTTTGTATCCCAGGGTATAGTATTAGGTGCAGGTCTTCTCCAATTTGAAATATTTAATTTTATACCTTCAACTTTAAGCTTGGGATCAAAATATGATCCCCACTCCCAAGTTGCAATTGCTACATGAATTTTTGTTTGTTGAGCCGAAATTGCCATCATTTCACTTCCTCTCCAAGCAACTGGTCTCACATATCCATTTTTAACATTTTGGGTTGAGATTATTTTATTAGTTGCAATATTAATTTCATTTTCCGTGTATGGAATCTCAAACCCCATTCGTCTCGCAGAGTGAAATAATCTTGATGTATGCTCTTCCAATTTAAATATGGATCCATCGTAAACTCTTTCACCCTCAAAAACACAACTTGCATAATGTAATCCGTGGCTCAAAACATGAACTTTGACATCCGACCAATCTACTAATTCGCCATTGTACCATATTTTACCAGATCTTTTGTCGTAAGGTATCATTTTATGAAATAAAAAATTATTACTGAAAAATATCTTTGTATCTATAATATGTCAATATAACTTACCAAAATGAAAGAACTTTTATATCTAAAAGATGATCAATTAAAAGATTTAATAGAAAAATTGTTTGTAAGTTATAGAGAAACTTTTTCAGACTCAAAAAAAGTTCTTCAAAAATATTCAATCGGCTTAGCCCACCAAAAAGTAATTCATCTTTTATCGATGTATAAAGGAATATCTATTTCGGAATTATTAAAAAAACTTAAGATCACAAAGCAAAGTTTGAACAGAGTTTTAAAAGATTTAATAAAATTAGAAGTAATAATATTCAAAAAAGATGAGCAAGATACTAGGGTCAAGCATATTTTTTTAAATTCGAAAGGTGAAAAAATATTTAATGAAATTTTTGAGATACAAAAAAAGAGAATTTATAATGCTTTGTTAAGTTCAAATTCAGAGGAAGTAATTAATTTTGATAACGTACTTAAAAAAATAATTAATGGATAATTTTATCGCTCATATATTGGTTGTGGATGATGATGATGGAATAAGATCATTAGTAAAAAAATACCTCAATGAAAATAATTATTTAGCTTCAACAGCGATGAGTGCTGAAGATGCGACCGAGAAAATAAAATTGATAAAATTTGATCTAATTATTTTAGATATAATGATGCCAGGAGAAAGTGGTTTGGATTTTATAAAAAATAATAAAAAAAAAATAAATACTCCTATTATTTTACTTACTGCGAAAGGCGAAACGAATGAAAGAATAGAAGGTTTAGAAATTGGAGCAGATGATTATCTGCCAAAACCTTTTGAACCTAAGGAATTAATTTTAAGAATTCAAAATATAATTAATAAGACAAAAGAAAAAAATCAAAAAAGGGTTATTACTTTTGAAAATATAAAGATCGATTTAAACAAACAAATTATATTCAAAAATAATACTGAATATAAAATAAATAATACCGAAAAGCTTATTTTAGAAAAAATGATAAATAGTCCAGGTGAAACTTTTTCCAGAGAAGACATTGGTCTTTTAATTGATTTAGATAAAGAGAGATCTATTGATGTAATAATTACAAGATTAAGAAAAAAAATTGAGATAGATCCGAAAAAACCAAAATTTCTACAGACTATAAGGGGGTCAGGATATGTTTTATGGATTGAATAGGATCTTAAAAAATATTCTACCTAAAAGATTATTTTATCGTGCTTTATTAATTGTTGCAGTACCAGTAATAATTTTACAATTAATTATTACTGTTGTTTTTTTTGATAGTCTTTGGATTAAAACTAATAAAGGTATGACAAAAGCTCTTGTAAATGAGATTAATACTTTTGTTGAGGTTTATGATGATTCAATTTACGAAAAAGATGAGATCACAAATCTTTTTTCTGTATATCAAGATTTAAATATTGAATTTGTAGATGATAAGAATTTTACCTATGATTATGATGAAAGATGGTTTAGTCCAATTGATAGGACTTTAAGAAGAGAATTAAAATCCAGATTTGGATCAAATAAATTTTGGTTCAATACAACAAACTACAAAGAATTAATTGATTTAAGAATAAAATACGAGAATGGTTATTTTAAGTTTTTAGTTCCCAAAGATAGAGTAACAAGTTCTTCTGCTCGTATATTTGCTCTTTGGATAACCGTTCCTGCAATAATTGTAATTTTTATATCGTTAATATTTTTAAAAAATCAAACACGTCCAATAACAAATCTTGCAAAGGCGGCAGAAAGATTTGGTCGTGGTGAGGAAATTGAGGAATTTAAACCCTCTGGTGCTGCTGAAATTCGTCAAGCTGGTTATGAATTTGATAGAATGAGAAAGAGAATTGTTAGACATTTAAATCAAAGATCAGAGATGTTATCAGGTATAAGTCACGATTTGAGAACTCCACTGACAAGAATGAAGCTTCAAATCGCTTTTATAAAAGATAAAGACTTATCTAAAAAATTGGCAGACGATATAAATGAAATGGAAAAAATGCTTAACGAATATCTTCAATTTACAAGCTCATCTTTTTTAGAGAAAGATGCATTGTTTGATTTAAGTCATCTAATAAAGGAAGTTATTGAAAAATATGAAAATAGTAACATTTCCTCAAATATTATGCCTAATATTAGCATTAAAGGCCGAAAAAATTTGATAAGAAGATCTGTCAATAACCTAATTGATAACGCAATCAAGTATGGTGAAAAAGTAAATGTTGAAATAATCAAAAATAACAACAATTTGTTTATAAAAATTGAGGATGATGGTCCTGGAATACCAGAAAACGAATATGAGAATGTTTTTAAACCCTTTTATAAAATCAGTAAAGGTAGAGCTGATTCAAAATCAAGCGTGGGTTTGGGATTATCTATTGCATCAGACATCATTAGATCCCATGGGGGAAATATTAAACTTGAAAGATCTTCGATGAATGGGCTTGGGGTTAAGATTTTCTTACCCGTTTAGTCATTTTCTTTTTTTTACTATTTAGCTCAGCTATTTTTTTTTCCAAGTTATCAACTCTTTTTGATAGAATTTGAAACTCATCCTTACTAGTGAGTTTCATTTTAAAAACTATTTCATCTCTCTTCGATCTCAAAATTGATATTAACTCAGCTGCGATATCTTTTGAGGAGATTAGGCTTTGCTCAAATAATTTAGCAAACTTATCAATAACAAACTTTGAATTTTTCATTTATTTATATTAACCTATTATAATTATAGCTTATAATTTTTATTTACTATGTTCATTAATAATTTTGACCCAGTTGCTTTTCAAGTTTTTTCCTTTGAAATAAGGTGGTATTCCTTAGCATATATATTTGGATTATTATTGGGTTGGTACCTTTGTAAAAAAATTTTTATTTCTGATGACGAAATTAAGCAAAAATTCGATGATTATATTACTTATTTAATTTTAGGTATAATTATTGGAGGAAGATTGGGCTATGTAATTTTTTACAACTTTGACTATTATCTAAAAAATCTTATTGATGTTTTGAAAATTTGGGAAGGTGGTATGTCATTTCATGGAGCATTAGTAGGAATTATAGTATTTACTTTTTTCTTTGCAAAAAAGAATGGTCATAACCTTTTCAAATATTTGGATGTTATTTCTATCACTGCGCCTATAGGAATTTTTTTTGGGAGAGTAGCAAATTTCATTAATTCGGAGTTGTACGGTATTGAAACGAATTTGCCTTGGGCAGTTAAATTTATTCAGATTGATGATTTATACAGACATCCGTCACAACTGTATGAGGCTTTTTTTGAGGGAATAATATTGTTCTTAGTTCTTATATATTTTAGATACAGAGGATTAATGAAAATCCCTGGATACATTTCTGGATTATTTTTGATTTTTTATTCTATTTTCAGATTTATTATTGAATTTTTAAGAATGCCAGATGAACAAATAGGTTATCTATTTATGAATCTAACAATGGGACAAATAATAAGCTTTATATTCATATTAATTGGTATTTATTTAGTGATAATAAAGAATGAAATTAAAAAGAAAACTTAATCTATCTTTAGATAAATTTATAAATTTAAGTCTTTATAATAAAAAATTTGGTTACTACATGAAAAAAAATCCTTTTGGAGAAAAAGGAGATTTTATAACTTCACCAAATATTTCAAGACTTTTTTCAGAGATGATAGCTATTTGGGTGATTAGCTTTTGGCAAAGTATTGGTTTTCCAAAAAGATTTAATTTAATTGAACTTGGTGGAGGAAATGGAGAAATGATGAAAATTATTATAGAAAGTCTTAAAAATTTTCCTAATTTCTCAAAAGCTTGTAATTTTATAATTTTTGAAAAAAAGTCCTTCATTAGTTAAAATACAAAAGAAAAAATTAATTGATGCTGAAATTTCTTGGATCACTCAGATCAAAAAAATAAATAAGAATCCAAGTATCTTTATAGCAAATGAATTTTTTGACTCTATTCCTATAAAACAATTTGTTAAAAGAGAGAAATTGTGGTTTGAAAAATTCGTAAATTTAAAAAGTAAAAAAAAAGCTTATTTTTATGAAAAAAAAATTGATATTCAAAAATTTGAAAAAAAAATAAATTTTAAAATATCTAAAAATCAAAACTTTATTGAATATTCAGAGATTGGATTTAATTATTTAAATGAAATATCAAATCTAATTAAAGAAAACTCAGGAGGATTATTATTAATAGACTATGGTTATACTGATAAAAAAATGAAAAACACATTACAGGGAGTATCAAATCATAAATTTGCCAATATTTTAAACAATATTGGGGATGTAGATATTACACATAATATTAGTTTTGAATTATTCAAAAAATTTATCAAAAGAAAAGGTGGATTACAAAATAATTTGACTTCACAAAAAAATTTTCTCACAAAAATGGGCATAAAAAAAAGGGCAGAGATAATTTCTAAAAATGTGTCTTTTCTTAGAAAAGCAGATATCTACCATAGACTAAAAAGGCTTATAGATGAAAACCAAATGGGCTCTTTATTTAAAGTGATGTTGATAAAAAATAAAAGAAATAAGTTCAAATTAGGATTTTAATTTTGATTACTTCAAAAAAATTATTGAAATACAAAAACATTAGTCATGGTTTTTTTAATAAAAATGGTGGTAGATCAAATGGTATATACAAAAGCTTAAATTGTGGGATTGGCTCTAATGATAATAAAAAAAAGGTTTTAGCAAACTTAAAAATTGTTAAAAATAGAATAGATAAAAAAGCAAAAAATATTTTTTTAATTCATCAAATTCATAGTGATAAATATATTTTTATAAACAAAAAATATAAAAATAATAAAAAAAAGATTAAAGCAGACGCAATCATAACAGACCAAAAAAAACTTCCTATTGCTGTTCTAACTGCAGATTGTGTTCCTATTCTTTTATATGATTATAAAAAGAATATAATTGCTGCAATCCATGCAGGTTGGAAAGGAGCCTTCAAAGGTATTGTCAAAAAAGTTTTAAATTTTATGTTAAAAAATGGTTGTGAAAAAAATAATATTATCGCTGCTTTAGGACCATGTATTAAACAAAAAAGCTATAATGTAAAAGAGGATTTTTATAAAAAATTTATAAAAAAAGATAAAAAAAATAAATATTTTTTTAAAAAGAAAAAAAACACAATTTTATTTGATTTACCAGATTTTATTAAATCTCAACTTAAAACATGTAAAATAACAAATATTGATACAATAAATATTGATACTTTTAACAATAAAAATAATTTTTTCAGTGCAAGGCGATCTTTAAGATTAAAACACGATGATTATGGTAGAAATATTTCAATAATTATGATTAATTAAACTTTTCAATGAAATTATTAACTGGAAATAGCAACAAAGTTC
>MDTE01061053.1_pt1 | contig 11996 bp, 10 predicted proteins | sample 811231 | NCBI WGS metagenome assembly MDTE01 (sample SAMN05326651, study PRJNA326480) | marine metagenome | isolation source: seawater | place: Indian Ocean: Red Sea | collected 2010
AAACTAAGTGCCGCAGATGTCATAAAGAAGTTATATTCTCAACAATGGAAAGCTGATTGTCTTCTTAATGTCAATTTTCCTGCACGCCAAGTTAATGAGGGCAAGATTAAAATTACAACCCAAGGTCGGCATAAAAAAGGAGATGATGTAGCTTCAGATAAAACCGCAGTTGGGGGGCAGAGGTACAAAATTGGGGCTGTAAGGCTCGATAATACGCCTCAACAAGGTACAGATGTGCAGGCCTTAAAAAACGGAATTATTTCGATAACGCCAATAACAATTAATCATACAGATAACGCTTTTAAGGACTATTTAAAGGGCGTATTGTAACTTGATTATATTAGTTAGGTATTTTAACCAATCTACCGATATAGACCGATTCGTGGCCGCCAGTTGAATATAAACTCCTTGCTGACAAAAAAACCTCAGTTTTTTAGTATGTTCGATTGTGCATTGAACCGACTATTCCGTTTAATGTAATACTAGTGTGTAGTTGCTTTTATTTTTTGGAAAAACCCGAATAAATGCCTCTATTTATTAAACCGGTCATCTTTTTACTTTTGGTATTTCTTAATGGGTGCGCGGGAAAAGATTTAGGTTTAAATCGTTACATCAAAACAGAGACATATAGCAAAAATCAGAATGCACGAAGCGCAAAAATTTTCTCAAGAATAACCCGCGTAAGGATAGAACCTGGGGACACGGTTTATTCTATTGCGAGACGTCACGGTATTACTATCCGAGATTTGATTCTCAAAAATGGATTGGTTGCACCGTACAAGATTTTGGCAGGACAGACATTGCTTATTCCAATTCCCGAGCGCCATATCGTAGTAACCGGTGATACTGTTTTTGCATTGTCAAATAAGTATAAAGTGGACATGAGAACATTAGTTGAACTGAACACTTTGAAGCCGCCTTATCAACTAAAAAAGGGACAGGTTTTAAAGATACCTAATTCAAGCAGTAGGGTGGGTGTTGGTTCAAAAAGAAATATACGGAATGTTTTAACTTCACCCAGTGAAATAGTCTTTTCACCATTTCCGAGACCTAAGCCTGTTAGTAACCCGCGAAGAGAAAGAGCGAGAGTACATCATCAAAATAGCCCTATATCTAAACCGCTAGATCGAGGTGGAAAGTATTTCTTGTGGCCGGTACGTGGCACCGTAATATCTCGATTTGGCCCGCGCAGAGGCGGCTTGCATAATGACGGGATTAATATCGCTGCGCCGCGCGGTGCACCGGTTTTTGCGGCGGAGAATGGGGTCGTTGCCTATACGGGGAATGGAATTAAAGGATTTGGCAATCTCCTGTTAGTTAAGCATTCTGGCGGCTGGACTACGGCTTATGCTCATGTTGATAGGGTGTTAGTAAAGAGAGGTGACAGAGTTAAAAGAGGGGAGACAATAGGAACCATAGGAACCAGCGGTAAAGTGAACAAACCGCAACTTCATTTTGAAATTCGAAAAGGATCTCAAGCAGTCGATCCGATGAGAGAATTAGCTACATAGCAGATAGTAATAATTCGCTTATTATATAGATTAGTGATTACTTTTCGGTGTCGTGAGAGTATAATTCGCTCCAGAAAAAGAAAGAGAGACTAACTAACGGATTAAACCACGTTGTTGTCGTTTGGTATAGGAGAAGTAAAATGTTGATTTCTACAGCTTACGCGCAAGGCGCGGGCGCGGGTGGCGGTTTTGACCTTATGGCATTAGCACCACTAGTTCTAATTTTTGTCGTCTTTTATTTTCTACTTATACGACCGCAACAAAAAAGGGCAAAAGAGCATAAAGAAATGCTCTCGAAAATTAGGCGCAACGATAGAATTGTTACGAATGGTGGGTTAATCGGCAAGGTAGCAAAGGTCAACGATGACAGAGATGAACTTGAGCTTGATGTAGCCGAAAATGTGAGAGTTAAAGTAAGGCGAGGTATGATCGCGGAAGTGATTTCCAAAGGCGAGGATTAAGCTGACGGTCAGTAAATTATTCAATTAAATGGAAAATAAGTGATGTTGCAGTTTCCAGCCTGGAAAATGACATTAGTGGTTGCAGTTTGTTTAATCGGTATTTTGTATGCGGTTCCAAACTTCTTGAAAACGGAATTTGGAGCTAACTTGCCGAATTTTGCTCCAGGTAAGCGAGTTAGTTTAGGATTAGATTTACAGGGTGGCTCCTATTTATTGCTTAAAGTTGATTTGGACGTTGTAATTAAGGAATATCTTGAAGAAATCTCAATGGAGGTCAGGAAAAAATTAAGAAAGGCAAGAGTTGGATATTCAAAACTTGGCTCAACGGGGGCTAGCGTTGTAGTTAATATAAGACAAGAAAAGGACTTTGCTAAATCGAAAAAGCTCCTGGACGATGTAGACCCTAACTGTGAGATCATATTTGATGCTAATGGTTCAGTAAAAATTACCCCACGCGAAGATGCACTCAATGAGCGCAAATTGTTAGCACTGCAGCAATCGATTGAGATAGTAAGAAGACGGATAGATGAAACTGGAGTTAGAGAGCCTACAATACAGCGTCAGGGAACTGATAGAATTTTAGTACAGTTACCCGGAGTTGATGACCCTGAGAGAATAAAGGCGTTACTGGGGCAAACTGCGAAAATGGTTTTTCGTTTGGTTGACATGAGCAAGTCGGTAAGCGAGGCGGTAACGGGTAGAGTGCCATCTGGATCGGAACTTTTGGCCCCACTGGTGGAAAGCGCTGGTGATCCAGCGTTATATTTAGTTAAAAAGCGTGTAATGGTTAGCGGCGAGCATTTAATAGATGCTCAAGCGACTTTCCAAGATGGGCAGCCAGTTGTCAGTTTTCGTTTTGATACCAGTGGCTCAAAGCGTTTCGGGAAAGTCACAAGTGAAAACGTTAATCGGCCCTTCGCAATTATACTCGATAATAAAGTCATAAGTGCTCCAGTTATAAGAGAGCCCATCCTCGGTGGTTCTGGCATTATTTCCGGCAGTTTTACAGTAAAAACAGCTAATGATTTAGCGCTTTTACTCAGAGCGGGGGCCTTGCCAGCGCCTCTTACAGTTTTAGAGGAGCGAACCGTTGGCCCAGGCTTAGGTTTTGATTCTATAGAGGCCGGAAAATTGGCAAGTGTTATCGGCTTATGTCTTGTCATCGTCTTTATGGTTATAGCTTATGGCCTATTTGGAATATTCGCCAATGTAGCTTTGTTTTTTAATATTGTAATAATTTTAGGAGCATTATCAGCGCTTCAAGCCACTCTGACACTCCCTGGAATTGCTGGTATTGTCCTTACAATTGGAATGGCCGTCGACGCAAATGTACTTATTTTTGAGCGTATCAGAGAAGAAGTTCTTTTGGGCCGCACGCCGATATCAGCAATTGACGCAGGTTATAAACGCGCGCTTACCACCATTATTGATTCAAATTTAACCACCTTGTTCGCTGCGATATGTCTTTATTCGTTTGGCTCTGGTCCAATAAAAGGGTTTGCAGTGACGTTGGCTATAGGAATTCTTACGTCTATGTTCACGTCAATTATGTTAACAAGATTTTTGATTGTTTTATGGTTGCGAGGAAAGCGACCAAATTCTGTCCCCATTTGAGTGTATTGGATTTTTAATGCTCAAACCTGTTCGTTTTGTACCCGCCGGAACAAAAATACGTTTTGTAGATAAGCGACGATTAGCGTTTGCATTATCGGCGATCATTCTTTTATCCTCGGTATTTTGTTTAACTTCGCTAGGATTAAACTTCGGCATTGACTTCCGGGGAGGTATCTTAATGGAAATTCGTGGCTCGGGCGAAGTGAATATTCCTCAAATAAGAGATAAATTATCCACTTTGGGGCTTGGTGAAGTGAGTATCCAAGAATTTGGCAAAAAAACTGATGCTCTAATAAGGATTCAGAGGCAGGATGGTGCAGAAAAAGAACAGATGGCGGCCATTAAAAAGGTCAAGGATCGTCTCGGGGATGTATTTGATTATCGAAGAACCGAATTTGTAGGACCAACTGTAGGAGCTGAATTAAAAGAGGCAGGAATTATAGCAGTCTGTTTAGCACTCTTATCTATTCTAATCTATATTTGGCTGAGATTTGAGTGGCAATTTAGTTTAGGTGCTATTGTTGCTCTATCTCATGATATTTTTAGTACTATTGGCTTATTTGCACTCCTGCAATATGAATTTAACCTTGCGACTGTAGCTGCTATACTTACTATAGCAGGGTATTCAATAAATGACACGGTGGTTGTTTATGACAGAGTCAGGGAAAATCTTCGAAAATACAGACAATTAGAACTGTCTGAAGTATTTAATATGTCGATTAATGAAACTTTGTCTCGAACCATGATGACGTCGGTTACTACCCTGCTTGCGCTATTTTCAATTTACTTTTTTGGTGGTGAGGTTCTAGCTGATTTTGCTCTTGCTATGATTTGGGGGGTATGTATAGGCACTTACTCATCCATATTTATAGCGGTCCCTATCCTGCTTTACGTCAAGTTGAAAAGAGGGGAAGGCGATTATAGTGGATTACAGGTACCAGAAGATGAAAGGTGAAGTAAATTAATGGATGTAACGCCTCTTGTCTCGAAAGATCGTCAGCTAATAGAAAGTTATGGTGATGGATCCTTTAAAATTTCAGGGGTCGTTTACAGTTCGCCTGTAATAGTGTTTCCAGAACTTTGTATTCCTTTATCGAATTGTGATGTTGCTGAGTCAAAAATTTGTTTTTTCAAAGCAGTCTTTCAAACAACCTATATGCCGTCAATTTTGCTTTTTGGGGCAGGTAAAAATCCTTATCTATTGACAGAAATAGAGAAAGACTTCGTTCGACAACAAAACTGTGTATTAGATGTTATGAATACCGGTGCGGCGTGTCGTACATTCAATGTTTTGTGTGCGGAGGACCGCCGGGTCGCGGCCGCATTGATTCCAGTTGCTTAAAACTAAAGAAGTAAGAGACGGGCTAACTGCTTGCAGAAAAGTTGCTAAAAAAGCTAATGCAAATTTTTTTTATGCCTCGCAAGTCCTGCAAATATCAAGAAAGGAATTTTTTTACGCTACATATGCGACGATGCGGATTATAGATGATCTTGTTGACGAAAATTTTTTAAAACTAGACATCGATAAGCAAGATGAACTGATGCAGGACTTTAGCACTGGCCTGTCGAGATGGTTGCAGCAAGTACTGACCTTAGAAATAATAGAAGGGCCGTTATCTGCAGGAATAATTCACGCTCTAAGATATACCGTTGGTAGAAGCGATTTAACCGAAGCAGTTTGGAAAGATCTGGCGGACTCATTATTAACTGACATTAGAAGGGTTGATATGAATTCCTGGGATGATTTCCTGATTTATTGCAAAGGGGCCACAGTCGCACCAGCTTCAATCTATATTTATTTGCTTTCAGCTAATTACTCTAATGAGAAGGGCTTCGTGTATAAACTATCTAAAGGGCTGGATTACTATGCTCGTGATTTGGCAATTTACTGCTATATCGTCCACATCATACGAGACTTAACAAAAGACGCTTTCAATTCACCAAGGCTAATTACCGTACCAAACGAATTATTGTTCAAGGCTGGTTTGTCACGGCAGACACTATTTTCATCTCTGCAGGATAAGGACCCGGCTATTGTTAATTTGGCCAATGAGCTAATTCTTAGAGCAAAGCCATTTCATTATAATGGGCATAAAGCTCTTTCAGAATTGAACGGTAAACTTGGTTTATCTGAAAAAACTGCTCTGAATAGATTAATTGGTATATACGATAAATTATATGAAGTGGCAGAGAAAGATGTTGGCCTGCTTATAGAGCGAGGGCAGGGTCTTGAAAAAGAATTTAGGATTTAAACAAGGTGATCAATCTTGGATAATCCAGTGCCTGCGAATAGAGAGTTTGTAAGAAAATTCGATCGAGACCGTTATTTGTGCACTCTCTTTGCGGATCGTCACGACCAAGAATTTTTATTTACAATATATGCGCTTTATAACGAGTTAGCTAACATCCCCTTTCGTATACAGGAGCCAAAACTAGGGGAAATAAGATTGCAGTGGTGGAGAGAGAATCTTTCGGAATTAAACACTAAAAAGAAATCGTCAAACGATCCGATACTTCAAGGACTTTACGCACTTAGTAATAGGCGTAAATTCAATATAGAATTTATCATGTCAATCATCGATGAGCGCGAAACGGATTTGTTTAAGAGGCAACCCGAAACCGAGAACGATCTTATCAAATATCTTGATAACACGTCTGTGGCAATCTCATTATCAGGACTAGATGTAATTGGTATATGTGACAAGAAAACGCGATCAGCTGCAAGAGATGTAGCATTAGCTTACGGATTGATTGGGGTATTGCGGTCAACAAGCTTTCTTATCAATTGCAACCGATTGCTTCTCCCAAAAAGTTTATTAGACATACATAACGTTTCTGATTTATCACTAAAAAATAAAGAATTAACAGGTGCAATAAAAGCAACCGCCTCAGCTATAACGGAAATGGCTGATAACTTTCTTTTAAAGGCCCGCCAGACTAAGTTACAAATACAGAAAGGTTCTATAACTTGTTTGTTATTAGCTAGTTTAACAGATTTGTATATTAGGAGGCTAAGAAACTTAGATTACAATTTATTTGACGTGCGCTTGAGCGAGCCGAGCTATTGGGGTGCTTGGGTGTTAGCTTTCAAAGCTAGTCTAAAAAGGTTTTGACGTAGGAAATTTCTTCAATTGCCATCTAACCAGTTAGCTAAAGCTTTTAGCGCTCTCTCCGATAGGGCTTTTTTCTTATTGATGCCTTTTAAACGAATAGACTTACCGTGTTCATTTATATGATTTGGTAATTCTGGAAATAAACCAAAGTTTATGTTGGTTGGTTGAAACGTTTCTTGATGTTCTTTGTTTGTAATATGCGAAAGTAAAGATGCCAAGGCTGTAGTTTGTGGCGGCATCTGTTGGAGTTTGCTTGATATTTCGTTCGCAAAAAACATTCCCGCCAATAAACCCATTGCCGCACTTTCTAAATATCCTTCTACACCAGTAATTTGACCCGCAAAGCGTATTCGGTTTTGTTGCATTAAGCGCAAGGTGGGGTCTAATAATCGGGGTGAGTTTATGAATGTATTGCGGTGAAGTCCTCCCAGCTTGGCAAATTCAGCATTTTCCAATCCGGGTATTTTTCTAAAAAGTTGTTTTTGGCAACTATGTTTGGTTTTGGTTTGAAAACCCACCATATTATAGAGAGATGCCGCTTCATTGTCTTGTCGAAGTTGTACGACAGCATAAGGTCGTTCTTTTGTGTGAGGATTGGTCAAGCCAACGGGTTTCATTGGACCGAATCTGAGAGTTTCCCGCCCTCTTCTGGCCATTTCTTCTATAGGCATACACCCTTCAAAATACGGTGTGTTTTTCTCCCAGTGTTTAAATTCAATAGCCTCCTGAGATGTTAATTCATCAATAAAATTTTCATATTGCTCTCGGTCTAATGGACAGTTTATGTAATCACCCGCGGTAGTTTTATCTGTATTTTTATCGTATCTTGATTGATACCACGCTTTAGAGAAGTTTATACTATCGGTGTAAACCACTGGCGCAATAGCGTCAAAAAATGCTAGAGATTCACGGCCTGTCAAAGTAGCAATCTCTTCTGACAGACGGGATGAAGTAAGGGGCCCAGTGGCTATTATGATTTTTGCATCCGGGCTCAACTGGCCTATTGTCATTTCGGTCCGCTTTACTTCTATCAAATTTTCTGTAGTAATCGCGTTTTCAACTTTTTGAGAAAACTTATGCCTATCCACAGCCAACGCGCTCCCTGCAGGTATACGAGATGCGTCGGCGGCTCTCATTATTAGTGAATTGCACCTGCGCATCTCTTCGTGCAAGACGCCCACTGCGTTTGCTGAGCTGTCGTCTGATCTAAAAGAGTTGGAACATACCAGTTCAGCCAAATTTGATGTGTTGTGTGCCTCAGTCATTAATTGAGGGCGCATCTCGTATAAAATGCATGTAATGTTTTGACGTGATAGCTGCCAGGCAGCTTCACAACCAGCTAATCCTCCTCCAACTATGTGAACGGTTTCTGTCATTTTTAAAACCTTAATCTAGTTCGTCTGGTGTTAACACCATCAAGAAGTATCAACGTACATTTGCTTCCGATACTTTTTTGTGTTGTTTCTCCAGCAGGATTTTTAGATAATGACCAGTCTGACTTTCTTTTACTCCTACAATATCTTCCGGCGTACCTTCGGTAACAATTGCCCCCCCAAGCTCACCTCCATTAGGACCGATATCTATGATCCAGTCAGCTGTCTTAATTACGTCTAAATTATGTTCGATAACAACTACCGTATTGCCTTGATTTGCCAAAGTATGTAACACCTCTAGTAGTTTTTTGATATCGTCGAAATGGAGCCCAGTAGTAGGCTCATCAAGTATATAGAGTGTCTTGCCGGTTGCTCGTCTAGCAAGTTCCTTAGAAAGTTTCACCCTTTGCGCTTCACCTCCCGAAAGGGTGGTAGCAGGCTGACCGATAGTTATGTAACCCAATCCCACACGCTGTAAAGTCACTAATTTATCTCGTATAGACGGAATTGCTTTAAAAAAGTCAGCACCGTCGTCAACAGTCATTTCTAAAACGTTTGCTATTGACTTGCCCTTGTATTTTATATCCAGGGTTTCTCTATTATACCGCTTTCCTCTACAGGTTTCACACTGCACATAAACGTCGGGTAAGAAATGCATCTCAATTTTTATTACGCCGTCACCTTGGCATGCTTCACATCTTCCCCCTTTCACGTTGAATGAGAAACGCCCTGGCCCGTATCCACGAACCTTAGCTTCCGGTAAGCCAGAAAACCATTCGCGTATCGGCGTAAAAGCACCGGTATATGTCGCGGGATTGGATCTTGGTGTTCTGCCAATAGGAGATTGATTTATATCAACTACTTTATCCAGGTATTCTAGGCCCTCAGCAGCGTCATAGGGTCCGGGAATTAATCTGCTAGAATGCAAAACGCGAGCAGCTATTTTCCAAATGGTTTCAATTACTAAAGAAGATTTTCCGCCTCCTGAAACGCCGGTTACACAAGTAAAGGTTCCAAGTGGAATACTTGCCGTTATGTTTTTAAGATTGTTCGCCTTAGCGCCAATCACTTTCAATTTACGGTCATTTACAACAGATCTTCGAGTTGTCGGTACAGCTATTTCAAGAGCACCGGAAAGATACTTACCTGTAAGACTTCCAGAGCAGTCTATGATTTCTTCGGGTGGGCCTTCTGCTACAATAGTTCCTCCGTGTTTTCCTGCTCCGGGCCCCATATCTATAACATAATCCGCATTTCTAATGGCGTCTTCATCGTGTTCGACAACTATAACGGTATTGCCAAGATCCCTCAGTCGCTGCAGCGTTTTGAGAAGACGTTCATTGTCCCGCTGATGCAAACCTATAGAAGGTTCGTCAAGAACGTAAAGCACTCCCGTTAATCCCGACCCTATTTGCGATGCTAATCTTATTCGTTGGCTTTCCCCTCCCGATAAAGTACCGGAACTTCTTGAGAGGGTAAGATATTCTAGTCCCACGTTTTTCAAAAAACCTAGCCGTTCTTTAATTTCCTTTAAAATACGCTCGGCAATTTCAATTTGTTTTGGCTCAAGAAATCTTTCTAACGTTTCAAACCAGTCAACAGCTTGGGCAATTGGGAAATTAGTGACATCGGTGATGGTTAAACCATTTATTTTGACAGCTAAGGCAGCTGGCTTTAGACGCTGACCCTTGCATGCTTCACAGTTTGCGGTTGATTGGTACCGACTAAGCTCTTCCTTTAATCGATTGGAGTCACTCTCTCTAAAACGACGTTCTAAATTATGTACTAAACCTTCAAAGGGCTTATAGGTAGTGTATGAGCGAGAGCCATCATCGTATGTCATTTCGACGGGTGTTTCGCCTGATCCGAATAGCAGAGCATTTTGAAATTCCATACTTAAATTTTTAAAAGGGGTATTCATGGAAGAAGAAAAATGAGCGCAAAGGCTATTCAGAGTTTGATTGTAATACTTTGAAGGGGAAGAAGCCCATGGAGCCACGGCGCCTTGTTTTAAACTCAATTTAGTATTTGGTATTATAAGGTTTTTATCAAAATACAATTTTGTCCCTAGACCTTCACAATCTGAACAAGCGCCAAAAGGATTGTTAAAGGAGAATAATCTAGGTTCGATTTCTTCGATTGTAAAACCTGATACAGGGCAAGCAAACTTAGCCGAAAAGACAAATTGTTCCGAAGTATCTGCGTTTTCAGCAACCAGCAAACCGTCGGAAAGTTCTAGTACTGTTTCTATGGAATCGGCTAGCCTAGTTTCTAGCCCTTCGCGTATTATTAACCTATCCACAACAACTTCTATATCGTGTTTGATGTTTTTATCTAAAGTTGGCGTATCACTTAGATCGAAAATTTCGCCGTCGATTTTAATTCTTTGAAAACCTTTTTTTCTGTATTCAAAAAAGTCCTTTTTAAATTCACCTTTCCTTCCGCGGATTACGGGAGCCAGAAGTAATAATCGGGTATCTGCCGGTAAAGATAGAATTGTGTCTACCATTTGGCTAACCGTCTGGCTTTCAATCGGTTTACCAGTAGTTGGCGAATACGGTATCCCTATTCGGGCGAAAAGCAGTCGCAAATAATCATAAATTTCAGTGACGGTCCCTACTGTAGAACGAGGGTTCCTCGAAGTGGTTTTCTGTTCGATTGATATAGCTGGTGATAATCCTTCTATCATGTCGACTTCGGGCTTTTGCATTAGCTCTAAAAATTGGCGTGCATATGCTGATAAGCTTTCTACATAGCGCCTCTGCCCCTCGGCATAAATAGTATCAAAAGCTAGCGATGACTTACCTGAACCGCTCGGGCCAGTAATTACAACGAGGCTATTTTTAGGTAACGTAGCATTCACACCTTGCAAATTATGAGCGCGAGCACCTCGTACTATAAGCTTTTTGGAATTTTGATTTTGAGGCATAGCGATATTTCAAAAAACAAACGATAGACAGACCTACATTAACTAGGATCGGATGGCAAATAAGAAAAGGTTACTCCGAAAAAAGATCTGAAATAGTGAGGATTTGTTATTTTAAAATTTTAAGAATTTCAATGAACCTGTAAATAAAATTACTTTTAAAACTTACCTTGGTGCTAGTTAAACCGGCTGAATTATGTAAAACTAAATCATGTCGAAATTTGTGTGAGTGACGAACATGGCAGGAAGTATCAATAAGGTAATTTTAGTAGGAAATCTGGGACGCGATCCTGAGATTAGGAGTATGCAAGACGGTGGGAAAATAGTTCAACTGTCCATTGCAACTTCTGAGTCGTGGAAAGATAGAAATTCAGGTGAACGCAGGGAGCGTACTGAATGGCATCGGGTTGTAATTTTCAATGAAGCGCTGGGGAATATCGCCGAGCAATATCTTCGAAAAGGTTCAACCGTTTATATCGAAGGTCAACTTCAAACACGAAAATGGGGAGAGCCTGGGCAAGAGAAATACACAACAGAGGTAGTTCTTCAACGATACAGAGGAGAACTCACTATGCTTGGAAGTCGGCAAGATATAGGTTCGGGTGAACGTTTTAACAGTCAAGAACGTAATTTTGATAACGCTAGTTCTCAAGATATAGCTGACAACAACCCCGATTCAGGGCCGAAATTCGAAGACCTGGACGACGAAATACCATTTTAAAAACGAAGCATATAGGAGTGTTAAATTCATTGTTTACAAAGTTTTTTTTAAGGTGTTTCGTCCATCGTTTCGGGTTAGTATTTTAAGCAAGAGAAGTTTGTTGATCATCAGTATATATGTTATAATGCCAGCATAATGTGTTGGTGAAAAAATTTTGTGTAAATGTCTGAAATATAATCAAAAAAGTGATGCGTGACATTTGCAGAATTAAAAGAAAATGACTGATTCGGATCAAGAGTTACCAGACATAAAAGGCGTCTCAATTGAAGGGGAGATG
>MDTE01058477.1_pt1 | contig 11993 bp, 7 predicted proteins | sample 811231 | NCBI WGS metagenome assembly MDTE01 (sample SAMN05326651, study PRJNA326480) | marine metagenome | isolation source: seawater | place: Indian Ocean: Red Sea | collected 2010
AAGTGATTATCGTCATGGCTTTGAGGAAGAGTTTCAGTTCTTTGATTACATTGGTGATCGTGATGTCCCTAGAGAGCTAGACACTTTTGGCGCTGGCCCAAGCGATTACTTAGCAGGATTATTGGCAGCAGGAGACACTGGCGCTCCTACAGCTCCCGGCACTAGCCCTCTTGCAACCTATGATACGGTTAGAGCCGATCAATTCAGCGGTGTAGATAATTTCGGAGATTACGGTGTAGGCGATTTGCCTCCTGCTCCTGACTTGCCAGACATAACAGATACCGTTGTTCAGGGAACTCTGGGTGGGGATGCTGGCGGAGCTGATACATTAGGAGGCGGAACTGGTGATGACACGGTTACTGGCGATGACACAACTACTGTCACGGATACTAGCGTAACCGTAGACCCTACTCCAGATTATATTAAGGCTTTGGATGCTTTAAATATCGCTAAAGACGGAGATTATGATCGTCCTGAAGGCGAATCTGTCTACGATGTGATGCAAGACTATGGCGTAACTGATGATCAAATAGCTGAGTATTATGGCGTTGATGCCGATGATGTGGCTGAGGCTGCTGATGTTATTGGCGGTGGTAGAGCTTTAGCTGATGCAGGTCTTAGTTTAGCTGATGAATACGCTCAGACAGAGGTAGATCAAGTTTACGATATGTTAACCGCTGGTGATGTAAGCTTAGCGGCTGCTGCTGATTACTTCCAAACATCTGGCGATGAAATCCTAGCCAATATGGGCGCTATCGCTGACGCGAGAAAGCTAGAGTCAGAACAGCTAGAAAATCTAAGTGCTTACGGCTCTACCCCTCAAATAGAAACTCAAGAAACAATTAATGATTTAGTAGACGGTATAGAAAATAACATGTTTACGGTAGATCAGGTGGCTGCTCAATACGGTCTTGAGGCTGATGCTGTGCAGGCTGAGTATGATCGCATACGGGGCGCTCGTGATGCGGAGGCGGCGTTGGTTGCGGCTGCTGCGGCTAATCCAGTAGCTGCTGTCCCTAACTTAGACTTTAGCGCTGTAGACACAAGCGGCATGAATATCGATCCAACTGCATTTTATGGCACTGAAGGTGCAGCTACAGGCGGTCAAATTGGCAAGAAGCGATTCATGACTCGCATGGGTGAAGTAGAGCTTGCTGAAGGTGGTTTGGCTGATGTTCCTGTAAGCGAAGAGTTTATGCAGGAAGTTGTTGTTGAAGAACCCGCTCCAGAACAGATGTTAGGCAGTGCTGTTGGTGTAGAAGAGGCGAGGTTTGGCCCAGATATAGATTACAACGATTTAATTAACATGACTGTAGAGGCCATTAAAGGCAATGCGGAAAATGCTGATGAAGTTATTAATCTTTTTATCGAAGAGTTTGGTACTGATAAATTTCAACAGTTAAGAGAAGTTGTCCTACAAAGCATCGTTCCAGATGCACAGACTGAAGGAATGATCGCTGGCGATAGTGGCGGTATGGATGACGAGGTGATGGGAATGATTGGTGAAGAGCAGCCAGTAGCCGTGTCTCCCGGTGAGTATATAGTTGCTGCTGATGTGGTGTCAGGACTAGGCGATGGTAACTCAGATGCAGGCGCTGATGTTTTGGACGAGATGATGCAAAATGTCAGAAATGCTCGAAGCGGAGGGAGACAACCCTCTCCTATTGACAAGTCAGCGGTAATGCCAGCATGAGTGAGTTAACAATTACTTACGTTGAGCCTAACTATATTCAAAAGGTTTGGCCTAGCGTTAAAGATTACATTGCTACAGCTTTAGAGAAGTGTACGGAATCGAAAAACGCAATACCCGATTATACGGTAGATCATGTTCAGTCTTATTTAACAAGCGGAGAGTGGCTGTTAATTGTTGCGGCTGACGAGGATAAGCACATCAGAGGCTGCGCTACAGTTTCTTTTGTAAATTACCCGATGAACAGGGTTGCTTTCGTTACCTCTATAGCTGGACGTTGGGTAACTAAGAAACCTGAATTTGAAAAATTTAAAACTTTATTGCAGGCAAACGGAGCTACCAAGATACAAGGACAGGGAAGAGATTCCATTGTTCGGCTTTGGCGGCGTTACGATTTTGAACCTGTTAACACATTATTTGAGGTGGATATATCATGAGTGGCGGCGGTGGCGGTGGACAAAATACAGTTACTACTCAGGTAGAGAAGTTACCTGCTGAGTTAGTTCCTTTTTACCAAGACCTACTGGGTCGCGGTGTTTACGAAACTCTTACAGGATATGAGACCTATCCTTTCAGAAGGCTGGCAGACTTTGATCCTTACGAAGCTGGCGCTCAGGAAGCGTATGCAAACATGGCTCTTGAAGGCACTCCTGAATCTTTTCGTGAAGCTCAGGAAGGGCTGCGAGAGATTGCGACAGGAAGTCCTTACCAACGAGCAGTAGCTGGAGATCAGGTCACAGCGGGTCTTTTTGACACCATTGGTAGAGCGGGTACAACTCCCGATTTTTACGGGCCTATAAGGGAAAGACCTACAACGGAAGAAGTCGAGGTTATTGAGGATGAAGTCGAAGAAATTCCTCCTTTATCATTTGATCAGGAATTAGATGAGTCTATCGCTCAAACAATGAGTGAGCGACCACAAACCTCTTCAGAGATGCAGAGGTACATGAACCCCTTTCAGCAGGCGTTCATCGACAGACAAAAGGAGCTGGCAAGACAGGAATCAGCCAGACAACAATCTGAGATTGGACAGCAAGCAGCAATGGCTGGCGGTTTGGGTGGATATCGTGAAGGTATCATGCAAGCAGAAAGAGAAAGAAATCTGATGAATCAGATGCAGGATATACAGGCTGCTGGCGATATGGCAAATTTCGAGCAGGCTCGCAGAGCTTTCGAGTCTGACCGCCAAAACAGAATGGACGTTGCTGACTTAGGAATACGAGGATACACCACTATCGGTGGAGACTTGGATCGAAGAATGAGGGCAGCCCAATCTATGGCTGACCTGTCAGGAACAAGACAAGCGATGGAGTTTGATCGTTTGGGCCAACTCGAATCAGCAGGTTCTCGAAGGAGAGCCTTGGCTCAACAAGGCTTGGACATTGGCTATCAGGATTTCTTGCGTCAGCAAGCGTTTCCGAGAGAGCAGCTTAACCTTTACTCTGGCTTGTTAAGAGGAGTCCCTGTAGGGCCGGGAACGTATAAATCAGTTTACGGAGATCAGCCCTCTGGATTTCAACAATTATTGGGTGGTGGCTTAGGTGCTGCTGCCTTGTACGGTGGATTGCGTGGTAGCTCTGGTGGTTGGGGTGGTTCTGGCAATAGTTGGGGAGGCGGTTAATGAATATTCTTGAACAAGAAGATCAACTAAAAGGAATGCCAGACTCCATGTTACTCATGGAGATGGAACAGCCTAGCGGCATGTATCCTCCTTTTCTTGTTGCCTCTGAACAACAACGGCGTAACAGTATGCGAGAGAACTACGCTGCTTCAGAACAACAACCTACAACGACTGTCGTAGAGCAGGAATTTCAGAAAGGTTTGGCAAGCATGATGCCTCCAAGTTCTCCTGCTCCTGTTGCTCCTAACTCCTTGCCGCCTCCGATCCCCGTGGGCGGTCTCTCTCAAGGGTCGATGGGGGCAGGAGACCCAGTGATGGCTAATACAGGCGGTCAGTTTCCCGACCTTAGTGGCGATGGCAAGATTACCAAAAAAGACATTCTGATGGGTCGTGGTGTGGTGACAATGGATACTGGAAGTCAAGTTCCAGCATACGCTACAGGCGCTATCGAGTCTCAACAACAGGCAGCTCGTGATTTAGATGCAGGTTTGGCAGCACTGGCTAGGCAGGGTGTAAGCGCTGCTGAAGCTACAGCTCGTTATACTCGTGATGCAATTATGTCTCTAGGTAGAAGCATAGCTGCCGCTGAAGGTTCTACACGAATGTTTTATCCTGAATACAGAGACAAAGATGTTCCTTATTCTAATCCTAACAGTGTAGCTGGAGATCAGGCAGGGATACTGGGTGAAGTGTTAGAAGGAGCTGGAGGGTTATTATTAGACACTCTACCTGAAGCTCAAGAGTTTCCCTTCTACGAGCAACAGTTTCGAGACTTCTCTAATCAGGAGGGCTTGAGAGCATCTGACTTGCCTTCTGACAAAGAAGCTCCAGCTTTACCAGAAGTAGATCAAAGCATACTGTCAGGAATGACTGCTGGCCTTTTACCAGACTCTGTATTAGAAGAAATTCAACCTGAACTTTTAACTAGATCGCAACCTATGACTCCAGAAGAAATAGCACGAGCAAGAGTTATGGCAGGTCTTTCATCAGGGCTGGATCAACAAGAATCTGATCCTCTTCTTGAGGTTTCTGATCCTTTTCTTGAGGGTATAGATACTCATGACGAGACTCCTCAAGAGGATGTCGTTGTTTCTACTGGGAACAATTTAGCTTCTTTTGAGACCGAGTTTGATTCTGAGATTCCCGACCTCAATGTAGACAATCAAAACATCGCTGTAACTCGCTCTATTAATGCTGACTTATCAAGAGTAATGGATGAGGGTCAAGACCTTACAAAATCTCGCGTTGAAGAAATTCAGGATTTAATAGATCGTTCTCGTTCTGAAGCAAGAAGCGATGCGTTCTACGCGGCTATCGGCAGAATTGGTGCTGGAATAGCCAAGGGTGATCTTGGTGCAGGCATTGATGCTGGTATTGGCGAGATGACAGGACGACAAAGAGAGCAAAGGCGTAACGAGCTTACGCTTCAGGCCCAGAAGATGGCAGCTCAAGATAAAGATATCGATAGAAGAGCTAAGATTATTGCAGATATAGCCGGACTCGATCTGAGCGAAAGAAGACTTCAGGCTATTATTGACCAAAATGAAGACCTCAATTCTAGGAATGATGTGGCTCGACTAAACGCAGTGCAAAGAGTCGTAAGTGATATATTTGATCCTGATGAATATGTCGATGAAGCAGCTAGAAGGAGAGGATACACTATGATTTTTAATGCTTTTGCTTCTCAATATTCTGTGCCAACTATTCCTGTCCCACAAGGAAGCGCCTCTTCAGGCGATACTGTGCAGGCTCCTCCTCTTGATAACTTTTACGGTCAATAAGATAAATGGCTTTTGATTACGCAGGAGCAAGAGAAGCTGGTTACAGCGATCAAGATATAGCTAATTTTTTAGCCCCCAAGTTAAACTTTAATTTGGAAGGTGCTTTGTCGGCTGGTTACAACTACTCTGACATAGCTGCAAACTTAGTATCTACCAGCGAATCTCAAGACACGAGCATGTTTCGAGAGGCTCTGGATGTTCCTATTCTTGCAGGACAGGGCGCTACTCAGTTAATTCGCATGGGTACTCAGGCATTTGGGGCTGATAACCCTGTGGCTAATACCCTGATGGGTGTAGAAGATTATCTGGGTTCTTTAATTTCCGCTGCTTCTCGAAATCAACAAGAAGAAATCGCCCAGATATTTGCTGATGCTGAGGGGAAAGGATTCGGAGCGCAAGTCCAAGCGGGACTCAAAGCATTAACTGTAGCTCCTGCTGATACCTTGGCGCAGTTCGGTGGAACTGCTGTGCCGTTTATTGCTGCTAACATCTTAACAGGAGGAGCAGCTACCCCGGCGTTAGCGTTAGGTGCTACCACTGGAGTTGGTCTGGTTAAAGGAACAATCTTTGATGCTGTGTCAAATGAGTATATCAAGGCTGGCGTTGACCCAGAACAAGCCGAACAAATAGCTACTGAAGCTCAAGCTTACATGGGTGACAACATAGATCAAATAGCATTGGGCGGTGTCCTTGGCGCTGCTGCTGGCAGGTTAGGTATTGAAAGGGGAATTAGTAATCTTGTTACCAAGAACGTGGGAGCTGGTATGTCTCTACCCACTGGTGGTAGAGCGATTGTTGGCGGAGCGTTAGCTGAATCTATTCCTGAAGCCGTACAAGCCGGACAAGAGAAGTTTGCCTCTAATCTAGCCAGACAGCGAAAAGGATTTGATGTTGATCTGATGGAGGGAGTGGTAGGTCAAAGCGTCTTTGAGGGTGGTGCTGGATTAGTATTGGGAGGTGGCGTAGGGTTGCGAACTTCCGCTGCTAACAGACAGGCTAATCGTCTGAGAGCTGAGGAGCAAGCAGAGCTACTCAAGAAGAAACAAGAAGAAGAGATAGCCATTCAAGACTCAATCGGCGAAGTAATGGCTGATGATCTGGATACTACTGAGTTGCCTGATGATTATGCAGCAGTAGACTTATCCTTAGAGCCTGAACCAACGCCTGAACCTGTTCCTGAACCAGAGCCACTTCCGGCTAGAGATTTAGATGTCAAAGGCATAGAGGAAGAGTCTATCGAGATAATACGGCAGACGAACCCCAGAGAGCCTGTAAGCTTTGTCTCTGAGCCTACTGCTGATGGCAGAGGGTATCAAATCAAAGGCAGTGATGGGCGTGAATATGGCGCACCAGTAACTGAGGCTGAGCCAGCAAGACAGCTTGCCTTTCGTCTAAACGAGCGCAAGAATGACCAGAAGATTACGTTAGCTGCTAACGAAAGTATTAACCGAAGCGGTCTGTCTGGAGCTGATACTTCTACTCTGACAAACTACAGAGTCATTGGCTCCAAAGTCTTGAACCCACGATTCAATGAAGTAACAGCAGCCGAGATTAACTTTGCGGCTGACGCTGCTACTGACGAGTCAATATTAGAGGATAGACGCAGACAGGCCATCCAGAAGTTACCACTGGAACAAGCTGAGTATTACCTCACGCGAAGCGCTCCTGCCAACCGAGCTAAAAGTAACGCAGAGAAAATGCGATTACTTACTCCTGTTCAGCGAGAAAATTTAAAGCGTAGAGAGAAAGGATTGCCAGAGAAAAGCACTTTCTCTATGGCTGAAGCACGAAGAATCTTAGGCAAGAACTTTGGTAATCTTGCCGACCCTCAAGCAGACATCACTCCAGAGGTGGAATATCTCGCCTCTATTTCAAGCACATCCATCCCCATATCACGCCGCGAAAAAGGCTCTCCTAAAGCACAAACGCTTTTAAAGCGAGGCGTTTATAAATTCGCCGAAGGCGCACCTGCCGAGGTGTCGCTGGATACGTTGGCTGAGTTGCTTGAAGAAAAGAACATAGCATCTTCTATCAAATCCAAGGAAATTAAGCCGTTGATAAAGGCTTTTACTGGAGCTGGCAGTTACAAGACTATGAACGCTGGAGACAGGCGTGTTCTGTATCAGAAGATAAATATGTTTTCTCCCTTTGCTCAACCAGTCAAGTTGCCGAATTTTGATGTTGAGACCTCTGCCGAAACAAGAACTCCAACCGTTGTAACTTCTGACAGTTCTGTTGTTAAAGACCTTTATCATCAAACTAGCCCAGAGGCTGCTGCAAACATAGCTAAAGATGGGTTTGATTTAAACTTACTTCCCGCAGGAGGTGTTTACTTTACGACCAATCCAGAAGGTGAAGGCAGCGCTTCCGCAGAGGGAGCAATAATAAAAAAACAAATAGATGAATCGAGCTTAAAGCTTGCTGGATATGAAGAGTCGGACAAGTATTTTACCGATCAGTTAATTGCTATGGGTTATGATGGAGCAAAATACGAAAAAGACGATTTTAACTTTTATGAAATATGGAATACCGACAAGCTTTACGATCAAATTGATATTCAAAAACCTTTAGCTTTACCATCTCCTGAAATCGAAGTCGAAGAATCTCCCCGGAAGAGTGGTGTTGCTGCTGACGAGTCAAGAAGAACGGTAACCGACCCGGAAATGACTCAGAGCCAAGCTGCATCTGAAGTGGCAAACGCTCAACAAGCAGCCTTGAGATTTTTGCGTGGTACTGGAATGGCAGAAGGTTTTGCGGAGGTAGTGGCTTCTCAAGCAGGAGGTTCTGAAGGTTCTAATTTTGTTAATGGAACACAAGAGCCGACTCAAACAGACGGATGGAGTAAAAAGAATAAGTTCTTTGATAAAATTAGATTCAAAGCTCAGGATAAATACCTCGACCTTTTTAGAGCCGAGGAAGGTATAGCAGCAGCAGCAGGGTTAGAGGCTGTCCCCACATTGGAATCTGCTTACACTGGTATTGAAAGTATCAGTGGCATAGCAGGTAACGAAATATCCAAGACTCAAGAGCAACAAATAAAACCTTTGCTCGTCAAGCTTAACGACTTAAATATTCCTAGAGAAGACTTTAATGACTTTTTGATTTTGCGTCATGCCATAGAGAGAAACGATTTCGTAAGAAAAAGAAACGAATCAGTGAAAGGTACTAATGATTACAATCCCAACTTAACAGACGGTGGCTCTGGAGAACTAAATGGCGAGAGACTGACTGATGCTTATGTTAAACAAGTCATGGCTAGAGACTACGGAATGCAATGGGATAACCAAAGCGGTTCTTGGGTGGGAGGCAATCAGCTTGCTGCTGACATGTTAAATGCAGCTCAAGACTTTGATGCTTTGAATCAAGCTGCTTTGGACGATGAGTTAAACTATGGATTAATCAGTAGAGAAGAGTTTACAGAGCTGTCCGATAAGTTTAAGTATTACGTTCCCATGAAGGGGAAGAAACAAGACCCTGCTGCACCATTGTCTCGAAAAGAAGAGATAGATCAAAACGCTAGAGGCGCTGGAGGAATTCAAAAGCTTAGCACGAAAGGAGCTGAGGGCAAGAAAATCAGAGGACGCACAGGAAGCCAAGCTTTCGACCCCTTAGCCAACGCCTATTCACAAAGACTCTCTACAATAATCAGGGGATTAAAAAATAAACAGTTTGGAGAAAGACTTTACAATCTTGTTCAGAATAATCCTAATCCAGACTATTGGGAGATACTGGGAGAGGGTGAAAAGATTCCTTCTGGAATGACTTCTATTGGGGTAAAGATTGATGGTAAGCAGAAAGATGTTTTAATTTACGATAAGCGTTTAAGAGATGCGCTTACTGCGTTAGATGTAGATCAGTCTGGGGCGATAGTGCGAATACTTAGACGAGTGAACAGGTTTCTGTCTGCCGTGAATACGAGCTATAACCCTGAGTTTGTTATCAGTAACTTTGCTAGAGATGTTCAGACAGCGCTTGCTAATGTGGTAGGCGAACAAGGCATGAAGGGCGGTAAAGCAAAAGGGATCAAAGGATTAAAGAGAGCGATTATAAAAGATACACTCCCAAGTGTTGGTCAAGTGTACAAAGGGTTGAGAGGGAAAAAGCTTAGTCCTGAAAACAATAAATTGTGGAATACTTATCTGGAGTCTGGAGCAAAGACAGATTTCTTTTACGCAAAGAGTCCTGCGGAAATAGCTGATGATATCAATGTGTTAGACCAAATGGCGCGAGGTACTTTCACAGGGAGTGTACGCAAGAAATGGAGAGCAGTAACAGGTTTGGTTGAGGACGCTAATGGTGCAGTAGAAAATGGCGTAAGGTTTGCTACGTTCAAAAAAGCAAGACAATATCTACTAGACCAAGGTGTCTCAGAACAACAAGCTGACGCTCAAGCGGCGACTCTTGCGAAAAACTTAACTGTTAACTTCAATAGAAAAGGTAACAGTGGTGAGTTACTTAACGCTTTGTATTTGTTTTTTAATGCCTCAGTACAGGGTACTGCTAACTTTGCCAGAGGTATGTCTTCTCGAAGAAAGCAAGGCATGATGGCTTCAATGGCAACCTTTGGAGCGTTAATTACTTATCTTAATCAAGAGGTTAGTGACGAGGAAGAAGGAACAGGAAGAACTTATTACGATAATATTCCTGATTATGAGAAAGAAAGAAATCTTATTATAATGAAAAACTTGTTTGATCCTGAAGCTGACCCCAAAGATTACTGGAAGATACCTCTTCCTTATGGATACAACGTGCTTCACTTGATTGGGTTGAACTCAGCGGAGGTTTTAAGTGGTGAGAAGTCAGGAATACAGGCTGCCTCTGACCTCACATCAGCAGCCATCGGTTCTTTTAGCCCAGTGGGTTTTTCTTCTTCTGAAAATAAAGCTTTGATTGCTTTTAAGGGAGCTACTCCACAAATTGTTAAGCCAGCAGTAGAAGCTTTCTTTAATGAGAATCACTTTGGTGCGCCTATCTACAGAGAGGATTTTCCTTTTGCGCCACCCACGCCAGCGAGTTCTCGATCCATGCGAAGCACTCCTGAGTTTTTAAAGAATACCTTTGAGTTTCTTAACGAGATGACCATTGGGCCTTTCGAGGGCGGCAATCTTCAACAATCTGGCCCGATAGATATAAGTCCAGACATAGCTAATCACCTGCTTACTCAGTTTACAGGAGCGGCAGGGACAACCGCGAAACGTGCAGGGCAGCTCATAGCTAAATTACAATCAGGCGAGGAAATAGAAACTCGTGAGATTCCCTTTATAAGAAAAATTATGGGCGAAGCTAACCTGATGGAGAGTCAGGGTGATTACTATGATCGGCGAGATGATATCCGACAGGTAATAAATCGATTAGATAATTTGCGTGGCCCTGACCGGGTTCAGTTTCGTAGAGATAACTTGTCAGTAATAAGAATGAACAGTCGAATGAAGTCCACTGACAAACGCATAAGGTCTCTTAATAAAAGATTGAATGAAGTAAGAACCCAGATTCTTGAAACCCCAGATACTGCTTTGCGTCTACGATTACAAGACACTGAGGAAAAGCTGCAAGAACAGAAGGAAAGCGCTATCGCTTTATTTAATCGCCGCTACGATGAGATGGTAGGAAGAACTGAGTAATGAACGAAATTGTCTCTGGCCCTGTCTCTGCCGTACCGCTGACTACCACGCACACCAAGACTGACCACAAGGTAATTGATTCGCCAGCTCCCTATCAGGACAAGGTGATTCAAGAGGTAACAGTGGTGGATGTGTATGACTGGAGAGGGATCAAATCCTCAGCGACTAAGGTGCATACGCTGAGCTGGTTGGTATAGCCCTTAACGTGGGCTAATCGGTTATTCCCCTGTCGGATAAATCTACCAAATTTACAGTGAATAACTGCTGCGGTTATTTAGCAAAACCCTACTGACTATAGCAGGAAAAATCTTGGACACTCACAGCTTGTCCCTACCAAAAATAAGGAGCGGTTTCGGCTACGCTACCGCTAAAGCGCCTATGGGTTAAAGGTAACCCTAGCCTTTGGAGATGTTGATAGGTATAACATTACTTCTGTCGCTTAACTCTGTCAATAGTCTTTCCTCTTTCATCGGTCGTGTTTTGTAGAACCCTTTGTGCTCAGGGTACTTGTAGTGAAAGTATCGAGCCAGCCAACCTATCCTTTCGTTACTTATCTTGTACTCTCCGTCACTGGACTTTATCTCTCTGTCGCATCTAATCCTAGCGGCGATAAGCCATGCTGAGTAGTGGTTTCTGCCATTGCTGATAGCCATCAGAGACAGATTAGCGAACTCAGTCCATACATCAGGGTTCTTGCTAAGCCAAGCCAGAAATCTTTTTCTACGGGCTGTCAGCCTTTCTCTTAACCTGTCAGCAGTAGTGTTTGGATCAATCTTGTCTTTATCCCATGTTTCTCTACTCATCATCGTTCTCCTCTTTTTTGATTCTCATCAAAGCGCGTTCTAAGGATTGACGCACAGCGCCATACCAGCGAGAAGGTTCGTCTTCTGACCAATGGTTTAAAAGACGCTGCCAATATTGAGCCTCCAGTGTCCATTTTTCATACCGTTCTGGAGGTAACGGTCTGCTCATATGGGCTTGTATTTTTTTAATAACGTCTACAAGGTAGGCTCTTTCCACTTGTGATGCTTGAAAATTTCTACTCATCATCGTTCTCCTTCTTCGCTTGCTTTACGTTTAACATAGAAGTCCCATCTTTCGGTTAAAGTTTTTCCAGCCTCACTTCCTTCGGCTCTTGTAATCGTTACCTCACTTTCTATTTTTTTTGCAATGTTTAAACGTGTTTTTAGTTGCTTGTTATCCCACCAAACAGAATCAAGTCCAGCAATAATAAGCTCGATTTCTTTTTGATTTAAGGAAATTGTAATTGGTTGATCTAA
>MDTE01096804.1_pt1 | contig 11993 bp, 12 predicted proteins | sample 811231 | NCBI WGS metagenome assembly MDTE01 (sample SAMN05326651, study PRJNA326480) | marine metagenome | isolation source: seawater | place: Indian Ocean: Red Sea | collected 2010
CTTGTTGCGAGATGCCGATGGCCAGGAGTTGGCGTTCGATCCCATCCTCGTGGGCATGAGGCACGGCCACTCCCTTGCCGATCCCGGTTGAGGCTTCTTTTTCACGCTGAATCAGGCTGGCGAGAAAACGCTTTTGGTCAGATGCGGCCCCAACCTCTACCAACACCGATGCGACCTCGCGAATCGCGTCGAAGTTGCGCTGCGCTTTAAGGCCTACCAGGACATGACTGGGATCTAATATACGTTCCCATTTTTCCATATTCGCGCTCCACTCTAACCGGGATTAAGAAAGGTAGAGGGGGCAAAAATGTCAAGGTTATCAGTTCAATGAACCTGCCCTTTTGAGCAGCTCTCTCGCCTCGTCGCTACGTCCCTCCTTGCGCCGAATATGAGCCATCAATCGGAAGGGATCCGGTTTCCACGGATCGATATCTGCCGCTGCCGAAGCATGGAACATTGCGCGTTCCAAATGGCCTTGGTGATATAACTTGAGGCCGACATTAAACCGCACGGTCCGCGAATCGTGCGCAATTAGCGCCGCCCTCTCATACGCCGCAGTCGCCCCCTCCTGATCGCCAACCCAGCTCCGTTCTTCCCCTGCCATGAACCAATAGTTACTCTGAATTTTCCGTACCCAGGGATCGCGAACATAATCCGCTACCAACGCATTCGCCATTTCGATCTGTCCTGGGCTTGACTTCGCTTCCTCCGGAGCAATCACCAAATGGTAGACTAAACCCTCTGGCACAAATACGCCTCCACGCACGGGGGCCCTGCGCGGAACCAAGTAAAATAAGGGTCGGGATCCCTTGGCCAATACAGCTTCGCGTTCTAAGCGCAACAAACTCTGATCTTTTTGGGGTAGCCAGTGCTCTTCCCTGTTCAGCAGATCAGTGCCGCGACCGATTCTATTGTAGAGCGAAATATCGGGCCTGATCTTTTCAACCCGCAAAAGATAATCCAGCACAAAGGACGCATCGTCCCCCTCGGCGATGAGGATCGCTTCCCGAGGCAAATCAGCGAGAATATCGCGGCCATAATGCTCTGCAATCCTGTTCTGGCTCCGGTCCGATTCAGCATAGTGCTCCCGTATCATCAGAGCTACGACGATTGCACAAACGGGGAATACAACCCCAGTTCGGCCATTGCACCTCAACCTGCGAACCAGATCATCAAAACCCAATGCCAAAAATACAACCAGCCCCAAAAGGCTGAGCAGATAGAACACCGGTAGACCGTTCGGATCGCGATGATAGTTGAGCGCTGCGAGCAAATTGCACAGCACTGCTCCGCCCACTACAACCAGGGTACTGCGATCCCGACGCCAAGCCACCGTGATTCCCCAAAAGATCAACGGTAGAAGCAGCAGGTGGAATTCTCCCTCAACTTGCCTCAGCCACCGTTCTGCATTGAGCAGCATCCCCTCTACCGGCAAGGAAAAAAACGAACCCCGATAAAGAGCGCCACTAAGATGCTGCCATAGCGTCATCGGATCGCCAATCGGATCCCAATGGAATCCCGGACCTCTGCCGTTGCGCAATGGTATATAGGCAATGAGACTGCTCCCCCCCAACCCCGCCAATAAACCTTTGATCAGAAATTGAGGTTGTCGCAGCAAAGCCGGCCAGCGCCAGATCAGGACCGCAACCAAACCCGGCCATACTAGTATCTGCATCAGGTGAACCGTCACTCCCAACCCCATGAGCCAAGAGAGCAGCAACAAATTGCGCAAGTCTTTGCTCTCACTCGTCCGCAACGCCTGAACCACCACTAACACCACCAGCAATAGGGCTTGGCCATACACTTCGGCAATAACGGCCTGAGACCAGTACGTGCGCGAAAAAGCAAAGACCAGGGCCGCTGACAAAGCGACCCATGAATGTACCCCCCGCTGCTGAAGCATAAGCGCCAGAGCCCCACATGCGGCCGAGGCAAAGAGCGCCGAGGCCACGTTGATCTCGTAGGCCGGACTAGCAAAAGGCAGAATAAGGGCAATCAGGCGACTGCTTAGGCAGAAGAGCGGGTAACCTGTCGGATGAGGTGTCCCCAACCAGAAAGCGGCACCAATCAACTCGCCGCTCCCTTCTACATAGACTGTTGGACAGAGCGTCAACCAATAGACGAAAATCGCCATCAGCGATGCCGCTAATCCCGTAATTTTCGCCCTCATTCAGGAAACCAAACCCAATTGAACTCGTTCGAGCCAGGAACTCCACTCCGGGCTCATTGTTGCCCATGCGTGGAGCAGGGCAATCAATACCCCCTGCAAAGCCCAGACTTTCAAGCGCGAACCCGTGGTGCCAGGCTCGTTGCCGACCATTGGAAAGGGTATTGCCCTGAGCCCCAGCAGCAACCCGCACCAAACTAACGCAGCTGCCACTGTCACTAGCAATCCATAGCGAAAGGTTTCCGGTTCATAAACAAAGTGGACGATCTTCGCCTGCGGGGGAACGACCACCGCGCGAAACACGTGATTGGCTTTGAGGATCTGTTGTTCAATCCCATCGATAAAAGCCTTCCAACCCGGATAGTAGGTATCGGTCAATACCAGAATCCCACCGGTGTGTTCGCCCAATTCCAATACAACTTCTTCATTTTCATAGCGCTCTATTTCGACCACTCCTCCCGAGCCGACTCTTTCCGAAAGATTTTCTTCAAGCACCACTTCGCGCCGCATCGAAAAATCTCGAGTCATATATGCGAGGCGGCGGACAGGATCTACTTCGCGGTGAAATTGCCCCACCAGGTACGCACGGGGCATTGATTCGGGAAAGCGAGACACGACGATATCACTCTCGAAAATCAAGGTCCCAGGTGGTTTTCGGCTCTGCCGGTATTGCACCAGATAATCAATAGACGCTAGAGGAGTTAAAAACGGATAGTTGCGAGCAAGTTCTCCATGGCCGTACAAATGCAAAGGGCTCCACCCAGGCAATGTATTTGCCAAGCCGTAGAGCCCCCCTGAATAAATCCGCAGCGTTTCTGAATAGCGCCGATATGACTCCAGATCGTAAGCCCATCCCCCATGCCAATCAAAAGGCGTGTTTTTCTATGATACCAGACTGATGATCCGCGGTGGCGCTGGCTCGTTGTGATCCGCTAGGATCGCGCTGGCAGTATCCGGTGTCCGGGTATAGGCCTCAGGGTCTATAGTGCCGTTGAACCCAGCACCGAAACTGTACAGTTCACCCCATATCGCCAGCGGTGCGACCCAGGCAACTCCCCTTCGCGCACGAGAGCCAAGAAACCACACCCCCAATGCCAGCACAAGCAAAAACCGCAAAAGATCAATCCGCAAGTGGTGGATATATCGCTCCAACTCTACACTCGCTCCCGTGGCATTGGCGAATAGATCGACGCCGTTTATATAGAGCGATAGGGCCGCGATGATTCCCAGCCCACCCGCCAAGAGCCAACCGTTTGTTCTGCGGTGGCGATCGATCCGCAAAACGTGGTCGACACCCAACCCACAAAGCACCGCTGCCCCAAGGGCAAACCACAAGAGAAAGCGGGTAGGGATCCGAAAAAAATTCAAGCCTGGAACTTCGTAGAGCAGGGAAAAAATCGCCGTGTACTTGCCCAGTGCTAAAACCATTCCCACTAGAGCTAATGCCGCAAAAAACCCACTATGGCCATCTCGCCGCTCTCGCAGAGCCACCCAGGAAAAAATCAGCGGCAATACACCGATATACGTGCAAAGCTGAATGAAGAAACCGACTTCGCGACTCCAATAAGTCCCATGCGACGAATTGCCGAAAAAATTGGGCAACAACAAAGTCACCAACCGTTCAGGGGGTAATGACATTGCGACAAAGTGCTGCCAGGAAAGCCCCAACCCGCGATTCGACCACTGCACCAATTCAGCCGTAGGCCAGAGTTGGACCGCAGCGAGGGCCATACCCAGGACCGGAGCACAAACCAAGCTACTTGCTATTCTGATTCCCACTCTATCTGCCCAGATTCGATAGCTGATATAAGCCGCGACAGCAACCAGCCCATAAACCGCAGCCTGTGGATGACCCGCAAGCAATTGCAAGGCGGTAACCAGCGAAAAGAGCAGCATATAGACCCAACTCCGCCGACTCAGAGCGCGATCCACCAATACAAAGAGAAACGGCAGCCAGGCACAGACATCGATAAAGTTCGGCGACATCGCCTGAACCGTCATATAACCTGCGAGAGCATAACACAGCCCCGCGCACAAAGCTGCCGTTCGCACTGCACCCAATGAACGCAGGAGTGCATACATGCCTGCGCCACCCAGCCACAGATGCAAAACGATATTCAGATTAAGAGCCGCGTAAGTCGGAAAAACCAGGGCCAGCAGCAAATTCGGAGGATACAGTGCCCCTGCCTGGCCTTCGGCAAAGAGGGGGAAACCACAGTTGATCGCCGGATTCCACAACGGCAATTCCCCCTGTTGGAGAGCACGGGCGAAGAATTCGCGAAACGGATAGTTCTGCACCATCACATCCTGGACAAAAAAAGCGCCCTCTAAGGTCGCAGCGGGCCAGAAAAAGATACCAACCGCAACACCGAGCAATCCCAAAGCTCCCAGGTCTATCCGCCATTGGCTGGTTTTCACGGTGCAATCCCCCGGGGGCCGAGATTGGCACAGAGCCTATCCGCTGCCACCGCGTGCCCAGCTTCATTCCAATGGCTATCTCGCAAGTAGAGCGTTTCGGTTTGCGCCCGTTCCTTGAATTCGTCCAGCAAGTCTATCAGTTGCAAATCGTAGCGCTCGGCGAAATCCGCCAGTCGGATATTGGGCTTGCGCAAATCGAAATCTCCAGCCAAACCGTGTAATTGTCGTTTTGCTAGCCAGTTATCTTCTTCGACTTGAACAATCGACGGAACATAGACGATGGTCAACTGGGCTCCCTGCGCTTCGACGCGTTCTTTAAACAACTTGAGCAACTGTCCAGTCAACGCCCAAAGGCTAGTAAAACGCTTAGCTTCGTTCCTACCGTAAAGTCCCTCGTAAAAAGTCTGTTGTTGTCCACGAGGTACTTCCGGGCTTAGTGCTTTTTTGACTAATTTGTAAAGATGCCAGTGCCGAGAAAAGTAGCGATCCATTTGAATTGAGACAGGCCATTCTCTTTGAGCTTGGTTCCAATAATTAGCCTTTTTTACGGGCACTCCAGACAGGGAGAGTTTCCCGTTATTGCGGACTTTGAAATAGGGCTTAAAGCCCCTTTCCGCACCAATTCCCTTGCGCGATCCGTTATTCCACAGATCGTTGCCATAGAAAAACAGAACTACTTCTTCCGCTCCGAAATCCACTCCCCGTTGCTCAAAGAACAACAATGCCTGATCCGTTCCATAGCCAGCCACGCCGAAATTAGCCACCTCTACCTCATCACCACCCTGCCGCAAACAGGCTTCGAGCTGACGACTGACAACGTTTTCGATCGAAACCCCCCATCCTTCTACGAATGAATCGCCAAAGATTGCGATTCGGCGCGTATCCGCTTTCTTCGCAACTGCGAATTCACGATCGCGGAGTCCGACCCTATTGATCTTTATTTCGATATCGAATTCTGGCGAAACCAGCCGACCTACAGCTCCCGGTATATGGGACCACCCCAGGTCGGAATCATGCTGCCACACATCGGGTCGACGAAAGACCTGCGGATAGAGCAGGCGCAATGCAAACTCGCAGAGCATGACACCAACCACCAGGCTCACCATCACCAGAGCTATTTTAATCTTGAGCACCTATTCATTCTCCTGCGAATTCCACCGATACTAAGGAGGAAACTAGCGGTGCTTTTTTTTTCTGTCAACCAAGGGTTTATTGCTCCTGTAATAACTTCTATCTATATTAGCCTGTTTGACTTTGCGAAATTTAAACTCGCCCGTAATCAGCGGCAAAACGATGCAACACATTCTAGTGACCGGCGGTGCCGGTTTTATCGGCTCTCACACTGTCGATCACCTCGTAAGCAAGGGCTACCAAGTCCGCATTCTCGACTCCCTACAGGAGAGAGTCCATCCCCATGGCTGGCCGACCTATTTGCCCGAATCGGTAGAGAAGTTCCAAGGCGATGTCCGGATCCGCGAAGACTGGCTCCGAGCTCTCGAGGGAATTGATGGTGTCATTCACTTAGCTGCTTACCAAGACTACATGCCCGATTTCTCGACCTTTCACCACGTAAATACGGTCGGCGCAACCTTGCTCTACGAACTGCTCATCGAACACAAATTACCGGTGCAGAAAGTGGTCATAGCTTCGTCCCAAGCCACCTACGGCGAAGGTAAGTACCGCTGCAATGAGCACGGGATCGTCTATCCCGCCTCTCGTCCCGATGCCCAGCTAGCCAATGCCGAATGGGATCTCCGCTGCAAACACTGCAACGCCGAACTCGAACATCAACTCCTCACCGAGGACGTGGTCAACCCCCATACCACCTACGGCATATCCAAATACGCGGTCGAAATGACCTCCTTCAGTTTGGGCCAGAAATACGATATTCCCACAACCAATATGCGCTATTCGATCGTCCAGGGCCCACGCAACTCTTTTTTCAATGCCTATTCGGGCATTTGTCGAATTTTCACTCTACGCATTCTTCATGATAAACCCCCGATTTGTTACGAAGACGGGCTCTCGCTTCGCGATTATATTTACGTTGGTGATGTCGCCCGAGCCAATGTCCTTTGCCTGGAGGACGATCGCGCAAACTTTCGCGCCTTCAACGTGGCAGGCAGGCAGGGTACTACCACCCTCGAATACGCCCACCTGGTCGCTCGGATATCCGGGCGGGACATAGAGCCGGTCGTCAGCGGCGATTACCGATTCGGTGATACCCGACACACTGTTTCTTCCGGAGAATCCCTCCAGGCTCTGGGCTGGAAGCCCGAAACCTCCCTTGAAGAAACCATCGGCACCTACATCGAATGGGTCAAGGAACAACCCAACCTCAGAGATTTCTATGCCGAAACCGAAGCGAAAATGCGCGCGGCCAATATTATCCGCCGAGCCAATTCGTGAAGGCAATGGTCTTAGCAGCCGGTCGCGGCACCCGTCTACGTCCCCTCACCGACGCGATTCCAAAGCCGATGATCCCCTTCGCCGGCAAGCCAATGCTCGAGTATATCGTGCGCCTCTTGGCAAAATATGGATTTGACGAAATTGTCATCAACCTTTATCACCTGCCGGAAATCATCGAGGATTATTTTGGCGATGGGAGTGCATGGGGTGTATCGATCCACTACTCGCTAGAGGAGGATCTGCTGGGAACCGCCGGTGCCGTGCGCAAGGTCGCCGAATTCTTCGACGCCCCCTTCTTGGTCTACTACGGCGACAACCTTACCAATTTCGACCTCGGGGAATTCTGGCAAGCCCACCAGCGCGAGGGTGAAATCGCCACGATTGGGCTCTTGCCGATGGACGACCCAACCACTCGAGGCATCATCGGCCTCGATCAACAGAATCGGATCGATCGCTTCATTGAAAAACCCAAACCCGAAGAAGTCTTCGACGACTATCTGGTCAACTGCGGAACCTATGCCATGCAACCCGAGTTGCTGGAACGTATTCCACCTGGTACAGTTTGTGATTTTAGTCAGCATATCTTCACCGACTTACTTGCAGAAGGACATCCCCTAGTCGGGCATCGCATGCGGGGACAACTCCTTTCTACCGACACGCCAGATCGCTATCAACATGCCTGCAAGTGCGTGAACTCAGGCTCCTTCATCCTGCCCTGAAACGAGGTCAAGCTTGATAATAACCAGAGCACCTCTGCGCATTCCCCTTGGCGGCGGTGGCACCGACCTGGCCTCCTACTATACCGAACACGGAGGCTTTGTGCTCAGCGCCGGCATCGATAAATACGTCTATATCCAACTCAACACTCTCAAAGTAGAAGACTTCATCCGCGTCAAGTACTCGGACACCGAAAGAGTCGATGAGCCGGGTGAAATCCAACACCCACTGCTCCGCGAATCTCTGATCCATACCCAAATCGAGGGAGGAATCGAAATCAGTGCAATGTCCGACGTTCCCGGCCGTACCGGGATGGGGTCTTCCGGAACATTTACCGTGGCTCTCCTAGCCGCTCTCCATGCCTTTAAGCGAGAGCAGGTACCAACACAGGAACTGGCCGAAGAAGCTCACTATATCGAAGTAGTACGGGCAAATCAGCCAGCGGGCAAGCACGATCACTATTTAGCCGCCTTCGGTGGATTGAGCTGTCTCGAGATCGACAAGAACGGCATGGTCGAGGTAACTTCGCTTAAACTTTCTGAACACGCCGAAGAAGAACTGGCGAATAATATGGTGGTTTTTTTCACTGGTATCCTGCGCGAGAGTTCCGATATCCTCTCAGAGCAAAACCAGAATACCCAAGAAGGCGATGGCGAGGTCATCGAAAGCCTGCACCAGATTAAGCAGATCGGCTATCAGATCAAAGCGGCCCTGGAAAAAAACGAGCTCGATCGCTTCGGCGAACTCTTGCACCAACACTGGATAACCAAAAAGAAACGCTCGGACCGGATGTCCAATCACCAAATCGATCGTTGGTACGAGATCGGCCGCACTGCCGGCGCTCTCGGTGGCAAAATTCTTGGCGCCGGTGGTGGCGGTTTTCTCATGTTCTACTGTCCTGCGGAATACCGTTGGCAGCTGCGCGAAGCCATGAGCAGGGAAGAGCTACGCGAAATGCATTTCAACTTCGACTTGGCCGGCGTCAAGGTCCTGACCAATATCTGATGCGCCACCTCAAACTAGGTGAAATCGAAGCTGTACATGTACCTGGCGGACATTTCCTGCTCGATGGAGGCACCCTCTTCGGAGTAGTACCAAAAGCCTTGTGGCAGCGCGAATTCAAGCCGGATGAGCACAATCGCATTCGACTGGCATGCAACTGTCTGTTGTTAAAAGTCGCCAGTGAACATATCTTGCTCGATACAGGTTTCGGTGCCCGCTTCTCCGCAAAAGAGCAAGCACTATACGGGATCGATGGCGTTGAAACCTTGCGCCTATCCCTTTCAGCGATTGGGCTCCAACCTACCGACATCACTCTGGTTGCACTTACCCATCTGCACTTCGACCACTTCTGCGGCTGCCTCCTCGAACGCGACGGCGTTGTGGTCCCCTTATTCCCCAACGCCACCCATATCATTCAGCGCAATGAATGGGAAGACGCCCTGAATGGACGCAGCACGATGAAGAGCAGTTATCGCCCAGAAGATCTCATCTGCCTTGAAAAACAAGTCGAGATTCGCTTCGTAGAGGGCAACGAAGAATTAGTACCCGGACTAGAAACTTTTGTCACCGGCGGCCATACCGCAGCCCATCAGGGATTTCGTCTCAAAACCGGTGGTCACACCTTGGTCTACCCCGGCGAACTGGTGCCCACCCGTAGCCATTTGAAACCCTACTGGAATATGGCCTATGATATGTTCCCCTATCAGACCTTGACCCACAAACAGCGTTTTGTCGAAGAAGCCGCTGCTGGGCAGTGGATCGTCGCCTGGGATCACGACCCGGATACGCCATGGAGCCGCATTGCCCAAGAGGGCGAAAAATTTATTGCCATTGATTTAGAAGAAGAAGCCCTACAAGCACGGTAGGACAAAGCTCCCTTTCTATCTTCACCCGCACCAAACTCGAGCTCGTTTTTAACTCTATTGCAACGACGTTCTATATCCGGTCTGTATTTTCGATCAGCTCGATCAGCATAAGGAATTCGCAAAACCACCGGATACCCCTCAAAGGTTAGCAGTACCCTCTTTGCGATCGAGAAGAACATTGTTTATTCTTTGATTACTATGTCTCTTGAAGTAATAGAAATATCCGACAAGCACCGTCACTTGCTCAACCGTCTGACCGAATTGATTCCCGACTTGGACCCGAATGCCCCACAGAGTCTACAGCGGATATTTGGCCTAGGACTTATCGCCCTGACTATGCAGATTACCAATAAGGCCAGAGCCCAGGAGCAAGACGAATTAGTCGAGGAATTAGGAGAGTTAGCCCGTGAGATGGTAGCCGCAGAGGGCTCGCCACCGGATTCATCCACCCAGGGTTAACCATGCCAAGCTCCCAAGCCTCCCTCGAACTCTTCAGCCTCGAAGGCCGCGTAGCCCTGGTTACCGGCGGTAGCAAAGGCCTGGGCGAAGCGATGGCGATGGCCCTTTCGGGAGCTGGTGCCGATTTGGCCATTACCAGCCGCAATCTGGAACAATCCCAAGCGAGCGCCGCACAAATCAATGCTGCTACTGGCGGTCGAGTCCTTGCACTCTCAGCCGATGCCGCGGATCGGGATCAGGTCGAGGACTCTGTAGCCAAATCCCTCGATGCCTATGGTCAGATCGACATTCTGGTCAATAACGCCGGCATCAATATCCGCGCCCCGATCGTCGAACTCAGCGACGAGGACTGGGACTCGGTCATCGCTACCAATCTAACGGGACCAATGTATTACTGCCGCGCAATTGGCCGGTATATGATTGACCGCGGCTACGGCCGAGTAATCAACCTTGGATCAACCGTTTCCCAGGTCTCAGTTGCACACCGGTCGCCCTATGCGTCGAGCAAAGGCGGCATCGTCCAGCTGACCAAAACCCTGGCCCTCGAATGGGCACCGCATGGCATCACCGTCAACGCCATCTGCCCAGGCCCCTTTGCTACCCCACTTAACGAGATCCTGCTCCGAGATCCACCCAAAGCTCGGGAAATGATCGCCAAGGTTCCAATGGACCGCTGGGGCGACCCAATCGAAATTGCCACTGCCGTACTCTATTTCGCAGCAGAAGCTTCTAGCTATACCACAGGATCGACGTTGGTCATCGATGGGGGGTATACCGCTCAGTAAGTGCCAGCAATATTGACTATAATCTGCGAAATACTCGACGAAATATAAAACGAGCCAGACGAGGAAAATGCTGGCGCAACTTGATCACCAGACAGGCCGGGCGGTCGGGGATGATCTTGCGTTTTCTTTTTTCAATCGCCCCTACGATCTCCTGGGCAACTTCCCCGGGCGACTTGGAGGGCATTTGCTCAAAACGCCGTTGCGGATATCCAGCACGCTCAGCAAATTCAGTCCGAACTAAACCGGGCTCGACCAACAATATCGCAATCCCTTTTGCAGCGAGTTCATAGTCGAGACTTTCGGCCAAACCACTGACGGCAAATTTAGTGGCGCTGTAGACAGAGTGTCCGGGCGAGGGCAATTCGGCCACGATACTGGAAATAAAAACCAACTGTCCCTGCCCTCTCGCGAGCATAGCCGGCAGAAATGCCCGAGTGCAATAAACTACTCCAAGTAGATTGGTTTGTACTACGGATTCGAACTCGTGCAAGGCGACTGAGTCGAAAGGGCCATAGGCGCCGCGGCCCGCATTATTAATCAACACATCCACCGTACCCCAACTCGATGCGACCCGCTCGCGCAAGGCTGCGACTTGCACGGGATCACCGATATCGGCTGCCATCGCCAGTGGCGGCACCCCTCCCAACCTTCCTATTTCAACCTTCAACTCCTCCAGGGCTTCAACCCGCCGCGCCACCAATACCAGTTGCGCTCCTTTACCACCAAGCAATCGGGCAATCTCACGCCCGATGCCACTGCTGGCTCCGGTCAATACGACTACCTTTTCACGCCAATCATCCATCGATCTCGGTAATCGAAAATAGGGCAACATCAATCAAGGTTTCCTACATCTAGATCAGACCGCTTGATAAAGCTGACCAGCGCGTATGGTTGCGAGTGGCACCAAGCGCAACTCGCCCACCCTGCGCTCCCGCACAGAATCCTCAAAATCGAAAACACCGCTTTGTAAATCGAAGATCGCCACATCGGCACATGCCCCAACCGCAAGGGTGCCGATTTCCCCCAACACACCCATCGCTCGTGCCGGCGCCACTGTCGCCTGAGCGATGACTTCTTCTAACGACCAGCCAAGAACCATGAATTTAGAGAGCGTGGTGGCCAAGTCGTATACCGGCCCATGAAGATTGTAGTGATGAAGATCACTCGAGA
>MDTE01129319.1_pt1 | contig 11992 bp, 6 predicted proteins | sample 811231 | NCBI WGS metagenome assembly MDTE01 (sample SAMN05326651, study PRJNA326480) | marine metagenome | isolation source: seawater | place: Indian Ocean: Red Sea | collected 2010
CCCTGGAGCAAGCCCCAGAAGAGGGTGCACAGGAACGCGCACGAGACGAGCAAGAAATCGCGCTTGTCCGTCGCCCACAGGTGCACAAACTCCTGAAGATCCACGAGCGTGGACACGGCGACGATGATGATGGCGGAGAGGATGGGTTTCGGCAAGTCGGTGAAGAGCGGGGTGAGGAAGAGCACGGTGAGGGTGAGGGCGACCGCGGTGATCGCCCCGGCGAAGACGGTCTTGGCGCCCGCCTGGTAGTTCACCGCCGATCGGCTGAACCCGCCGGTGACGGGCATGCACTTGAAGAAGCACCCCGCGAGGTTAGCAGCGCCCAGCCCGATGAGCTCGCGGCGCGCGCTGATGGGGTACTGTTCCTTCTCCGCGATTGTCTTGGCGACGGCGAAGGACTCGAGGAAACCGACGATGGAGATGGTCAGCGCGGGACCGACGAGCTGGCCGAGCTCCGACGTCAGGATGCCCCGCGGGGACGGAAACCCCGCGGGAACTTTGCCGATGACCTTGACCCCTTTGTCGTCGAAGTCGGCGTACTTGGAGACGAGGATGTAAAACACGACCAGGACGAGCGCTTCGGGGAGCATCTTGATGGCCTTGAACCTGCGCTTGACGCGCCTCGCGCCGAGGAGGAAGACGATGGACGTGGCGGCGACCGCGAACGTCAGCCCGTGGGTGTCGTGGACGTTGTGCACGAAGTCGTCCATGATCTCCTGCAATCGCTCGCTTCGGCCAATCTTAATCTTGAACACGTCTTTGATTTGCGACGAGCCGATGACGATGGCGGCGGCGGACGTGAACCCGCTGAGCACGGGGTGAGGGAGGAACCTGGCGATGAACTCCAGCCTCAGAAGCCCCATGCCCGCTTGTAGGACGCCCACCATGAAGGCGAGCGTCGAGGCGAGCTGCTGGTACCGGTCGGGATCCTCGTTGGGGTCGACGATTGGCGAGAGGCCCGCGGTGGTGAGCAGCGCCACCATCGCGACGGGCCCGACCGCGAGCTGCCTGGAGGATCCCACGAGCGCGTAGGTGAGGATGGGGAGGATGCAGGAGTAGAGGCCGATCTCCGGTCGCAGGGACGCGAGCGCGGCGTAGGCCATGCCCTGGGGGATGACCATGACCGCGACGGTGAGACCGGCGACGAGGTCGTTTTTCAGATCGTCTCGCGTCATGGTTCGCGCCACCTTGAGGATCGGGAAGGCGTCGTCGATGGACGTGGGGAAGTTGGCGCGGATGATGGCCCGGAGGCTGTTGGAATCCTCCTCGTTGTCGCGCCAGGGCTTCTTCGGCGCGGGATCGTCCGGCGCGGCGTGCGCGTGGCCGTTGCCGTTAGCGGCTGTCGTCATTGTTGACGAAGGGTGGGCGGTGGTTGTTTCGGCGTCGCGATGCGGCGCGCGGCGGGTGTGGATGCGCGCGTCGGCGTACGAGCACGGATCGAGCGGCTACCACGCTGGGTACGATGCGACCGGGCGCGTCGGATGGGGTGTCCAGCGTGTCGGTGCGCGCGCGCTTGTGCGCCCGCTCCCTCCACCTAAAATGTTGTCATAACCGTCGAAAAACGTGGGCAGTGACGAAATCGGAGATTTGCCGTGACTCATGTCCGGACATGCGGATCGCTGCGGATTTTTGCACGGAATTCAGTTTGGAACTTTTGCGAAAATGGTCGGTTGCAACGAAAAATGACGAAACGCATGACAACAACCCCAGCCCGTCCGGTGCCCACCGAGGTTCGCGACTGCGTCGTTTTCTCGCCAGTTTGGGCTTTTTATGTCACGGCCTCTTCTATCCGGTCAGTAACGCACCGTGGGCGGCGGCGGCTTCCTGGACTCCTCGAGCTCGTCCCTCGTGTACCGCGCAAACTCCCACAGGTACTGCTCGCCCCCGATCTCCCGAATCTCCGCCAGTATATCCACATCGCTTCGCGACGGGCTCAGGTCGACTCGCCCAGCCCCCACCACGGTGACTCCGTACGACGTTTCATTCGCCACCTCCTCCAGCGTCGCCGGCGGCATGGGCTGCGTCGTGCACACCCCCTCGCCGTCCACCCTCGTCGACCGCATGTACCAGCAGAACCGTTCCGCGTCCTCCCTCCGTTCGAACGCGATCGCGTGTAACCTTTCCGCCGGTTTCTTATTCCCGGGGAGGTACGCGGGCAGCCCCGGGGGCGTCATCATCATCGTCATCACGCCCATCGTCTTCGACGCCGGGTCCGCCTCGAATATCGGGTGCACCGCGCGGAGCGTTCGCCAGTAGAACGGATTCTCCTGGGAGTAGTGCGTCGGGGCCATCTTCGGATCCGTCCGAGGGTCGTACATCTCGTTCTCTGTGAACTCCCGCTCGCCGAGGCCGTACCGGTCGATGATCTCCTGGCACTTGGCGTCCAGTTCCTCGGCGCTGACGTTCCTGTCGTCGCCGTACCGCTCCTCGAGCCTGCGAATCTCGCGTTCCAGCTCAGCCTCGTCCTGTGGCGACAGGTTCCCGCCCCTGAGATCGTCGAAGTTGTCCACGATGTCCGGTTCGAACACGGGAGCCTCGTTGCCGGAAAACGACGGCGGCGGTGCGGATCCATCGACGACGCTCGGGGGAATCGGTCTCACCTCCGCCTTGGCGCGCGCCTCAGCCTCCGCCATCGCCCTCGCGCGTTCGATCTCGCGTTCCTCCTCCTCAGCCTTCGCCGCCGCCTCGGCCTCGGCCTTGCGCCTGTACTCGGCAGCCTCCGCCGCAGCCTTGGCCTTGGCCGCGGCCTCAGCCGCGGCTTCGCCGTCCTCCCCGCCGACGTCCTCGCCACCCTCGACGTCCTCCTCCGGACGATACCCCGTCGCGGTCTTGTCCATCCGTCTCTGCAGGTACTCCGTCGCGTTCATCCAACGCGCGCCCGCGCCGGGGGGCGCGCGCTCCCGCGACCGCGCCCGCTCCATCGCCGCCTCGTACCTGGCGTCTCGTTCCCGCCGGCTCCTCTCCAGTTCGGAGTCGTCGGAGTCGGCGGGATCGGCGGCGGAGGGATCGGCGGCGGACGAGTCACGCGCGTCGCCGTCGCCGTCGCCGTCGCCGTCCGACGCCGCGCGTCGCGCTCGCCGGGCGGACGCGGGCGCCCTTCGCTCGCGCCTCGCCGCCTCCCGTTTGGATCGCACCGACACGCCGTCCTCGTCGACTCGCATCACCCGTCGGCTCCACTCGCGGCGCTTTCGCTCCGCGGCTTCGACCTTGGCCCGCTTCGCGTCGACGTCCGCGATGAGGGCGGTGACGCGCGCGATCTCCTTGTCCTTCCTCGGGCCGTCGGGCATCGCCTTGGCGCGCTCGAGCGCTTCGGCGGCGAAGTCCGCCATCCGCATCAGCCGTTCCTCGGCGTTCAGGTTCGGGATCCGGTTGAACGCGTCCGCCGCGCGCTTGACCCCCCACGCGACGAGCACCGCGGTGGAGACGAGGCCGACGTTGAAGATGCCGTTCTGCGCGCCGGACATGGGTTTAACGGCGGGTTGGGGGGCCGGCGACGAGGGTTCGACGACGGCGGCGTACGCCGCGCGGGGCGGCGGACCCGACGTGCCGAACGCGCGCGCGTCGAGGTCCGCGCTGAACCGCGCGAACGCCGCCGCGGACGCGGACGCGTCCGACGTCTCGTCCCCGTCATCCTCGCGCCCCGTCGCGTCGCCCCCATCCTCGGCGTCCGTCCACGCCTCGTCGTACTCGTCGTCGTCGAACGTCGTCTCGTCGTCGTCGTCGCCGTCGTCGTCATCCGCCGCCGCCGCCGTACGCGTGCCGCGGCGCCTGATTCCGCGGCGCGCGCGCGACGGGACGGACGCGGCGAGACGCGCGGGTCGCCGGCGTTCGCCCAGACGCGCCGGACGGACGACGCCGTGCGCCACTCGCGCGGACAGCGACAGCATCGCGCTCCGGTGCCCGCCGAAGTGCCCCCAACCCCGGGTTACCCTACTGGTTTGTGTATATTCTTAAACTTTTACAGATTTGTTAAGCTCGCGCGCGGCTGAGCGTCAGTTTGCCTTCAGCTTCCCCGCCCCGACGTCGCGCGCGCACGCCCACAGCCTGACGTAGCAGTACGCGTACACCCCGAGGAACCCCACAAACCCGAGCTCGGTGAACGCGAGCGCGTGCAGGTGCGGCAGCGACGGCGGCGGCGGCGGACCGATCGCCTCCCACGCGTGGCTCGCGACGGCAACCGCCGCGAGCGCTCGACCGGCGACGATCCACCCCCTCCGCTCCGTCGGTCCCGCGCCCGCCCACTCGTCGCGTCGTGCGCCGCCGCCGCCGTTTCCGTCCCTCGCGTCGGACGCGTCGTTCCCCCCGTCGCCCTCCGGCGTCGTCCGTCGCTTCCCCGGGGACGGTATCCATCCCGGGAGCCATCGCCTCTTCTTCGGGCTGGGCGACGGGGGCGGCTTGCGTCGTTCGGGCGCGGTTCCGTCGCCGAACAGGGCGACGAACAGGACCACGCACCCGACGTACGCCACCCCAAGGCCGTCCTTTCGCAGCAGCGGCCACATGCTGACGCAGACGAGCACGGGCGCGAGCGTCGCCAGTCCCGTCGCCCTCAGGCACAGCATCGAGACGGGCAGCGCCGGGAGCAGCGCGGATTTCTCGTGCACCTGAAACGAGAAGAGGAAGAAGGACATCGAGACGCACGCCATGCACCACAGGAACCCCTCATGGCTCGGGGCTCTGACCTGCGCGTACATCGCCGGGGCCATCGCGCCGGTCGTGGCCGCCGCCGAGAGCTTAGCGGCGTTTTGAATCGACAAGAGTTTTCGCCACTTGACGATTGGAGACGTCGCGCACCAAAAATTGGCGACGTAATCCTCAAACAGACCTCGTTTAAACGGCGCCAGCCTCGTGAGCACCGCGGCGACGCCGGTAACTCCCGCGCCGTCCGCGACGTAGAACGGCGCGAGGTGGAGGGCGACGGTTAAAACCACCGCGGCGCCGAGCTTGGCCACCTCGACGATCGCCTTTCTCGCGTCGCCGCGTCCGCGTCGGAGGCTGACGCCGAGGAGGTGCACGAAGAACGCCGGAGCGTGGTAGAGCGACATCTGCTTGTGGCACAGCGCCGCCGTGAACAGGACGGACCCCAGGACGTTTCGGCCGCGCACGATCGCGGCGACGGCGTAGGTGGTGAGGCCGAGGGACCAGTTGTTGTACTGGAAGTGTCCGTGGTCGACGAGGATGGGCGCGGGGGCGAGGAGGATGAGCGCGGTGGCCCAGGTCATCCTGTTGGCGTTGGCGCCGCGTTCGTCGCCGTAGAAGGCCCGGACGAAGGCAATCGTCGCCGGGAGCGTGAACGCGAGGTCGGACGCGATCACGGTCGCTCGCATCGCCAGCTTGGACACGGGCGTCTCCCACCCCCTGCTCGTGGTGAGCGCCACGGCGCCGGGCTCCACGGCTCGCATCCAGACGCCGCAGATCCACGACTGGAACGCGGTGAGCGGCGGGTAGTCGAGCCCCCAGTACTGCAGGTCGTTAACCTTCGTGTGCACGTACCACTGCGACAGCGGAGTGTTCAACGTCACCTCCATCCAGTGCCTCTGCGCCTCGTAGTCCCCGAACATCGGGGGCTCGCCCTGGCCGCTGTGGGGATGCGTCGAGACGAGCACGCGTATCAACACGGCGAAGAGGAGGACGCCGGGAAGGACCCATCGCGGGGGCGTTTGGTCACCGAGGGACGCCAGCGCGGAGGTGAGCATGCCGGGAGTCGTTCGAAGCCTTCGCGGCGGCGGCGACAGTGGCTGGCGGTCGCCGGGCGCTTCAAATTATCGTCCAGCGCTTCAAGAGCGTTGGACGCGCCAGCGCCAAACGAAGAAGCGCGCGGACGGATCGGATTTTGTGAAATTCACCGCTTCGCAGTCACGAAACGGGCCCGATTCGAGCCGCGTGTTTCGCTTCCCGGTCACAAACCAATACCCTAATCGGGCCGCGGGGTATCACGGGCATCCAGTCACACGTTTTTCACGGTCTAATAGACCCGGATCCTCACGGTCGAGTCAACGCTGACTCGATGTCTTGTCACGAAAACGCAGTGCAGAAACGTCTTGGGGACGGACCCGCGCGATAAGGGCGGCGGGATTGGCGCCGCTGGTTACTCGCACGAGCCGCTGACCCGCGTCAGCGCACGCGCGAACCGCGCATCGAGGCAACGCTCACGCCGTCGGATTCATCCGAGTCGCGCACGGTCGCACGCGAACGCACGCACGCGCCGGTCAATTCCCCGGAGCGCACCGCGGACGCAATTACATAATTTCGGTCCCCCCGCCAGCACAGCGCAGGGGGAGAAAATCCTTCGCGAGCGGGACAATGACGGCCGCGGTGGAGACGAGCGAGCCCGCGGGCGAGCAGCTCGGTCGTTTCGACGACCTCATGAACGAGTCGAACGGAGCAGCCGATGACGACGGGTGCGTCGTCGCACCGCACCCGACCGCCGGGCGACCCTCTCCCCCCGCGCGGATTTTCCACACGATTCTCTTCCGAGGCCAATTCTTCCCCCGCGCCAACCAACAACGATTCCGCCCCTCGGGCCTCCGTCCCTGGCTGACGTCCCCACCCCGAATCCCCATCGAACGACAGGTCATCCGACGGCGACATCGCGTTCGAGAACCTCCCCGAGGACTCCGACTCCGAACCCGAGATGGCGTCTCTGGGGGGCAGCGGCAGGCTCGCCACCCTCCGCAGCACCTTCCTCTCGTTCGCCAACTTTGGCCGCGCGGGCGGCGCCACTCAGCTGGACACCATGGACGGTAACATGTGGGCCAAGTTCTGCCGCGAGACTGGCCTCCAGAACAAGCGCTCCCTCACCCCGGTTCAGGTGGACCTCATCTTCTCCAAGGTTAAGGACAGGGGCGAGAGGAGGATCGATTTCGAGGATTTCAAAGACGCCGTGGCGATGGTGGCGGAGATGCGACGAATGTCTTTCGCCGAGTTGACGGCGATCATCACCGCGAAGGGCGGCCCACAGAACAGCGGCACGATGGCGGAGTACAACAAGTTCGCCGAGCCGGAGAACTTCACGGGCTCCTACGCCGCGAACCTCGGGCTCGGCGTGAAGATGCGGAGGCACGCGGATCTGAACTGGAAGCATCGGCTCACCGAGCGCCCCAAGGTGACCCCGGGGCTACGAGCGTCGTTCGCGATGTTCAACCAGTTCGGCGGCGGCGTGCACGGCGCGATGAAGATGGAGAGCCGCGGGTTCATAAAGATGCTCCGCGACTGTAACGTGTTGAACAAGCGGTTCAACGAAGCCGCGGCGGATATAATCTTCACAAAGGTCAAGGACCGCGGCGAGCGCTTCATCGACATTCACGATTTCGCCCTGGCGCTGCACTTCGTGGCGGAGGAGAAGGGAACGACGTACGAGGAGCTCGTGGCGCAGATTTGCGAGGTTGAGGAGCCCTCGTGCAGCGGCACGTACGGCGAGTACAACAGGTTTTACGACGACAAGTCCACGTTTTCCGGTCAGTACGCGGCTAAGTTTGGGGTGATCAAGGAGGAGAACCACTTCAAAGGGGACTCGCACTCGTCCTGGCGCGAGGGCGTGTCGCCCCCCGCGGATGCCCCTGGCCTAAAGGCGTGCTTCAACTCGTTCTGCGTCTTTGGCGGCGGCGAACCCGGCGCGATGGACAACGTCAAATTCGCCAAGCTCTGCCGCGACTGCGGGCTCCTGTCGAAGAAGTTCACGATGACGGATGTGGACATGGTGTTCGTCAAGGTGAAGAAACGGACGGAGCGGAAGATTGGGTACAAAGACTTTCGGTGGGCGGTGTACCTCATCGGCGAGGAGACGGGCAAGGGGTACGACGCCATCGTCGATGTCATCGTCCGCGCGGGGCCGAAATCCTCCGGGACGGTGGCCGAGTACACCCGCTTCCACGACGATAAGGAGTCGTTCACCGGGTTGTACGCCGAGAAGTTCGGCGTGGTGAAGCCGGCACGGGTGAGACGGCACTGGAAAGAGGGACGGGACCCGCCCAAGCCCGTGAAAGGCGTGCGGGCGACGTACCAGGCGTTTTGTTTCTTCGCGGGTGGCAACGGCGTCGACATGAACATCAAGATTTGGGCCAAGCTCGTCGCCGAGACGGGGCTGCTGGGCAAAAAGTTCAACATGACGTCCGCGGACATCATCTTCGCCAAGGTGGCGGAGGGACGGAAGCTGCTGGGGTTTAAAGATTTCCTCTGGATGCTGCAGCTCGCGTCGGAGGAAAAGGGGAAGAGTTACGAGGAGCTCTGCGAACGCGTCGCCACGCACGCCCCGGATGCGCACGGCACCAAGGCGGCGTTCACCAGGCTGCACGACGACAAGGACACGTACACGGGCGCGTACGGCGCCAACCTCGGCATCGCCGCGCGCGTCCGCGAGCACAGGTCGTGGAAAGAGGGACGGACAAAGCCGCGGAGCGTGGACGGGATGGAGGACATCTACGACGCGTTTTGCACCGTCAACGGCGGAAAGCCCGGGCGCATGGACGCGGTCGAGTGGCGAAAGCTGTGCGAGGACTGCGGGTTCTTCGAGCCCGACAAGGGCCGACGCTTTTCCCCGGATCAGGCGGACGCCATCTTCCGCAAGGTGTGCGAGACGCAGAGCGACACCGTGGGGTACGTCGACTTCAGGTGGCTGTTGGACCTCAGCGCCGAGGCCAAGGGGGTGTCTTACGCCAGGCTGTGCAAGGCGGTGCTGCGGAGCGGAGGACCCCAGTGAGAACACATGTGCATATACATTATTACCGCCCTAACCTTAGCTGTGAATCGAGCGAATGCGATGAGCGAGTCACCGAGTCTCGACTGAAACCGTTCGTCCACGTCGTATATTACCTTCGCGACGGGCGAGTCAAAAGACGTCCCTCGGATCCGCGTCGAACACTCGCTTGAACACCACGACCGCGCACAGCGCCACCACCGCCGCGCTGAACCCGCCCAAACCCACCCACACCTTCTTCGGCCCGCCCGCCCCAACCTCCGTGACGTCCTCCAGGTTCTTCCTGCGCCCGTCCGGGGGCTCAAACTTTTCGCTCGTAAACGTCGGCGACAACCCGAGGTACCCCAGCGCGGCGCCGCTCGCGAAACCGACCAGATGCCCCGCCGCGTTGACCACGTGCCCCGCGCCGTCTTCCGTCGGCACCGACGCCACGTACTGCAAACCCACCGCGAGCGCCCCGCACTTGAGCAGCCTCGTCGTGAAACCGGAGGGATTCCACTCGTTTTCCACGTTCAACGCGCTGTACAGTAAGAGCGCGCCCAACACGCCCATGAGCCCGTCGGACGACGTGACGTGTAACTTTGACGGGTCCATCGCCATGGACGCGACGCCGCCGAACGCGGCGCTCAACGCGTACACCGCGAGGAAGGGAAAGGTGCCCAGCAGCGCCTCCGCCTCGGCGCCCACGAGCGCCAGTCCGGCGTTGACGAGGGCGAAGTGGACGAGGCCAAAGTCGACCAAGCCCGCGGTGAAGACGCGCGTCCACTGGGAATCGTACACCACGGCGTCGTCGAAGAGGGCGAGTCTGAGGAAGACGTCGCCGCCGCTGCCGCCCGCGAGCTTGTACGAGAGCAGGTCGGCGGTGAACGCCGCGACGTGGCACCACGCCAGCGCGTACGCCGCCCACGGTTCGACCGTCGGCACGTTGTACACCTGCGACAGCGGGCTCCACAGCGGGTTCCACGAGCCGTCCGTCACCCCCTCCGGGGTCTCGCGCCTTCGCCGAGCCTCGAGGCGCGCCTCGGAGACCGCGGCGTCGCGTTCGGCGAGCTCGCGAGCGGCGCGCTCCTCGCGCGTTCCCCCCATGGGCCGCGGCGGCGGGGCGTCGACCGCGCGCGATTCCGCCTCCGAACCCGTCGTCGTCCTCGGCAGCACCGCGTCTAGGCTGTCCATGGTGGAGTTTACTCTCCTCCTCTCCTCCTCGTTTGTGGTCGATGCGGTTGGACGCTCGTCTCCTCCCTCCGTCGCCGCCGAGACGCGCGCGGCGCGTCTCGACCGCGACCGCGCGACGCCGATGGGTCGCGAGGGCGCGCGAGCCCGCGCGGTCGCTGACGGCGCCGTCAACATGTCGACCGCCGCGGTATGGCCTCGGCACGAACTTTCCGCCCGGTGGATAACAAGACGACCACGAAAACACGCAGATCTCCTCGCGAGCTCTCCAGCAGCCTATGGGGTGCCGACGTGGCCACCGCGCGCCACAACAGCGCCTCGCGCTTCCTCCGGAGAGTCGGACATGTCCAGCGCGTGTCTCGCGCCCGTCGCGCATCGCCCCGTCGCGCATCACCCGTTCGCGCGCGGGCGCCGTCGAGGCGCCGGATCAGCCGCCGAGGGAGCCGCCGCGTCTCGCGCGCGACGACGCTTCGAGGGTCGACGATCTCGGCTGCTCGGGAACGCCGATGACGTCGTCGTCGTCCCCCGCGCGGCGTCCTCCTCCACGTCCACGGCCTCGGCGTCGCCGTTCGAGCGCCTGGAATCCCTCCTCTCCTCCGCGGCGGAGGCGACCGCGCCGTCCGACGCGCGCGGCTGGCGCGAGCTCGAGGGGACGTGGATCCTCGCCCCTCCCGACGGCGCCGCGCCCGAGGCGGTGGTGCACTTCTGCGGAGGCGCCTTTGTGGGCGCGTCGCCGCAGATCACCTACGGGCTCTTCCTCGAGCGGCTCTGCGCCAGGGCGCGCGTCACCATCGTCGCGACCCCCTTCGCCATCGGGTTCGAGCACCTGCGCATCGCGGACGACGCGCATCTCGCGTTCGAACGCGCGCTCGCCGCGCTCGTCGCCGAGGATCCCGCCACGTACGCCGACGCGCCCACGTTCGGCGTCGGCCACTCCATGGGATCGCTGCTGCACGCCATCGTCGGCGCGAGGTACCGCCTGGACGGCCCCGGGCGGCGCGTGGGTAACGCGCTCATGAGCTTCAACAACAAGCCCGCCACGGACGCCGTCCCGCTCTTCGCGGAGGTTCTCGCCCCGGGGTTACGAGCCGTATCCCCCGCCATCACGGCGGCGACGACCAACCCGGCGTCTCTGGCGTCGAGGTCGGCGGCGGAGTACGTCTTCCGATCGCCCGCGTCGCCGTTCTACGCGTCCGCCGGCGTCGTCCGCGAGCTGCTGCCGGTGTTGGACCAGATCGAGCCGGTGTTCATGGAGGTTGCGAACGGGGCGAGCGAGTTCGTGCCGAGCCCGGGGGCGACGCGAGACCTGGTTCGCGATCACTACCGCGTCCCTCGAACGCTGCTCGTTCGTTTCGACGACGACTCGATCGACGAGACGGGGGACGCGGAGGCGGCGATGCGGGTCGCCGAGGAACGGATCGCGGCTTCCGCGGAGGCGGACGCGAACGACGCGCCGGATTCGAACCCGCGCGCGTCGAACGTGCGGGTGGTGAACCTGCCGGGCGACCACGTCAGGCCCCTTCGTCCCGAGCCCCCCGCCATCGCCGACGACGTCGCCGCGTCGCTCGCGGACGCCGGCGACGCCATCTCGTCCATCGCGGACGCGTTCGGGATACGCGAGGACGCGTCCGATGCCGTCGCCAACCCGCTCGGGTTTCTCCGCGCGGGGTTCGAGCAGGCCAAGGCGGAGGTCGGGCGGCAGGTTGGGGTCGGCGCGAGCAACCGAACGGGCGAAGTCGGCGAAAGAGGTCGAAGCGACGCGTGGGTCGAGGCGGACGCGTTGGCTGTGGAAATCGCGGCGTGGATGAACCTTCACGGCGGGGACGGGGCGGCGGAGAGCGCGGTGGCGGGTGGTGGGGTCGCGGATACCCCGGAGGCGCGGGCGGCTGAGGCTCAGGCGTGGATCGACGCGTGGCGAGCCGCGCTGTGACGACGTTGTTTAAAAAATCTCGGAATTTGTAGTTTCCCGGCCTCCGCTTGTATGCAGGATCAGTTCGATTTTCGGTCCCAATACTGGTTAAAAAAATTCCAGCACGCGAGTCACCGATCTGCCGGTGCCGCCGCGGCGCAGCCCGCACTTTCTCACGCACGCACCAACGACGACGATGATCTACGACGTCAACTCCACCC
>MDTE01118170.1_pt1 | contig 11991 bp, 11 predicted proteins | sample 811231 | NCBI WGS metagenome assembly MDTE01 (sample SAMN05326651, study PRJNA326480) | marine metagenome | isolation source: seawater | place: Indian Ocean: Red Sea | collected 2010
AAGGTTCCACTATTCCGCCGCCGCCTCAACCAGCTCGCGGTCCGTAGCGATAAGCGAATGGCCGGTCATCTCGGCTGGTTTGTCGATCCCCAGCAGATCCAGTACAGTTGGAGCAATGTCGGCGAGCCGGCCAGTCTGCAACGCGGTCGCATGTGGCGGCGGATTTACCAAAATACAAGGTACGCGGTCGGTAGTGTGGGCGGTGTGCGCCTGAGTCGTCTCTGGATCATACATCTGTTCAGCGTTACCGTGGTCAGCGGTCACGAGCAAGGTGCCACCGGATCGAGTGACGGAATTGGCAATGCTGCCAACGCATTTGTCGACTGCTTCTACAGCCCTGATTGTTGCTTCGAGAATTCCGGTGTGTCCAACCATGTCCGTGTTTGCAAAGTTGACCAGGATGAAATCGAAGCTATTGCGGTTGATTTCAGCAACCAATCTGTCTGTAATCTTGAGCGCTGACATTTCAGGTTTTAGATCGTAGGTTGCGACCTTTGGCGAGGGTACGAGAATTCGATCTTCGCCAGCAAAGGTTTCTTCCGAGCCACCGTTGAAGAAAAAAGTCACATGCGCGTATTTTTCGGTTTCAGCAATGCGCAACTGTGTCATGCCGTTGGCTGCCACGATCTCGCCGAGCGTCGACGATAACTCCGGCCGTGGCAGCAGCACACCGAGCCTCCGGTCGAGCGCAGCTGAATACGATACCAATCCGACGGCATGGGCAAGTTCAACAGGCATGCCGCCGTTGAAACCGTCGAAACCAGGATCGACTAGTGCTGAAGCGAGCTCGCGTGCGCGATCGGCACGGAAATTCATCATCACCATCCCATCGCCTGGCCGCATACCCTCGTAGCCACCAATCACAGTTGGAACCACAAACTCGTCGGTAAGGTCGGCCGCATAGGCTGTCGACACCGCCTCGATGGCGTCCGGGGCGTTCATGCCGCGTCCGTTGGCGATTGCCTCGTAAGCTTGCTCGATTCGTTCCCACCGCTCGTCGCGGTCCATAGCGTAGTATCGGCCGCTCACTGTGGCGACATAGGCGCCGCTGACGTCACTAATTTGATCAAGCAATTCGGAGACAAAGACAAGCGCGCTTTTTGGGGGGGTGTCGCGGCCATCGAGGAATGCGTGGATGGCGACCTCGACTCCGCGCGTCGCGAGTTCGCGTATCATCGCGGATATATGCGCTTGATGTGCGTGCACGCCCCCAGGCGACAACAGGCCGAGCACGTGGCAGACCCCGCCACTCTTTTTCAAGGCTTCGACCAGTTCGATGAATGCCGGGCACTCAAAAAGCGACCTATCTGCGATCGCCTCATCGATGCGCGGCAGGTCCTGCACTACGACGCGCCCAGCGCCCAAATTCATGTGGCCAACTTCGGAGTTTCCCATTTGCCCGTGCGGCAGCCCGACATCCGATGATGACGCAGAGAGCAGAGTATTGGGCGAGTTCTCCAGCAATTGGTCGAGCGCCGGCGTCGTCGCCAACGCAATCGCATTGTCCTTGCTTTCCTCCCGATGCCCCCAGCCGTCGAGCACGCAAAGGACAACGGGTTTGGGTCGAACGGGCACCGTCATGGCCGCGTTATAGCCCCGGGCGCCAAGACTGGCTAGCTGCTGCTGTGACCCGCCAAGCGTTTTCCGGAGGAGCTAACAGGATAGCTAAGCGCTGCCGTCGCCGGCCAGTGCCCAGCGCTGATTCCAGGCGACCTCTTCCTAGGCACCCATCTGGGTCAGTAAAGTAGCCGGATTAGCCTCCCCCTAACACCTCCTCGACGGCTTTGACGTGCGCACCACCTGGGGCGACCGCCTAGTTAGCACTTCATCGCCGTAACGGACATTGTACGCCAAGACGTCGTAGAGCCTATCCGAAGCTATTGGAACGCCACGTCAGCAGGTGGTTGACCGCTACTCGCGATGATAGGGGTGTCCGGTTGAGATCGTGTAAGCCCGGTACAGTTGTTCGGCGAGCATCGCTCGTATCAGGAAATGCGGCCAGGTTTGCCTGCCAAACGCCAGTACGACTGTAGCGCCTTTTCGGATCGTTTCGTCGAGCCCGTCCGGACCGCCGATAACAAACGCTAGTTCCCGGATACCGGCGTCCCGCCAGCGCTCGAGGCGCGCCGAAAAGGCGACGCTGTCGAGTTCTTCACCGGTCTCATCCAGCGCCACAACCGTTACCCCTTTGGGCAACAGGCGGGCAATCCGTTTTCCCTCGTCGCGCCGACGCACAGCTGCCGAGGACCCACGGCCATTATCTACCTCGTGTAGCGTAACGGGCCAGTGCAAGCGGCGTACATATTCCTCAAACAACTTATTAGTGGGACCTGATCGCAGGCGACCCACGGCTGCAATGGTGAGTTTCATCGACGCAATGCCGACAAAGGGACTAAACCGCGACTTGCTCCGACGGCAGGTCGACCGTCCACATTTTCTCGATGTTGTAGAAGGTGCGAACCTCAGGCCGAAATAGGTGAATGATAACGTCGCCGGAATCGATCAGCACCCAGTCGCATCCCTCCTGCCCCTCGATGGTAGGGCTCACACCCCGATTTTTCTTGAGATCAACTCGCAAGCGGTTGGTTAGTGCATTGATCTGCCTCTGCGAACTCCCACTGGCAATAACCATGTAGTCGGCCATCGTCGACTTACCGAGTAGGTCAATCGTCGCAATGTCAATGGCTTTGCCGTCGGTTAGGGAGTTTTCGACGAGTTCACGCAGCGCGATCGCGGTTTCCGAGTGCTGTGCCTTATCGCCGTTCGTTGCGGAGGTGATCGTCCGTCCTATAGCTTATCTCCTAAAGCGTAATCACTTTGTTTTGACCTCTCCTGCTGACGGCGAATCTCTGTCGCCGAACGCCAATCGCGGGCGTGGTCGAGAAAAACCCAAGCCGGTGGATCCATCCCCGTCAGATGGCGCGCGAGGCGCGGGTGGATACGCGAACCTCGAAAACGTCGTGCTGCTTTTCCCTGCAAAGCCCTTAAAGAATAGGTGGGCCTGTCGAACACTGCAATGGGTACGGTGGCAAAGATCTCGGACCATCTATGCCATGTCGATAGCTGCAGCAGGTTATCCGCACCCATGATCCAGACGAACCGGGGGCGCCGCTGGGCCGTAAGCAGGGCATGCAGCGTATCGATTGTGTAACGTGTGTTGAACATTCGCTCGACCTGGCTAACGCGAATCCGCGGGTGCCGGGCGACATCTGCAGCCCACTCGAGCCGCTCTGCGTAGCCAGCCATACCGCGTACCGGCTTGAGCGGATTTTGCGGCGATACCAACCACCACACTTGGTCAAGAGCCAGCAGTTCCATCGCCAGAAGGCTGACGTGCCGGTGTCCCTCATGCGCTGGATTGAAGGAGCCCCCGAGCAAACCTATCCACCGCTCACCGTGAACAGCAAACGCGGGATCGCTGAATATCGTTTGCTTTACCGGTCGCAAGCGCGTCAGGGTCGGGTTTGGCCGGTGCCGCGGACGACGTACTTCACGCTAGTCAGCTGTTCGACGCCAACCGGGCCACGCGCGTGGAATTTGCTGGTAGAAATGCCTATTTCAGCGCCCATGCCGAACTCGCCGCCATCCGCGTATTGCGTTGAGGCGTTGTGCAGCACGATACCGCTATCAATCTCACCGAGGAACTTTTCAGCCGCCACAACATCCTCGGTCACGATGCTTTCGGTATGGTGCGAGCTGTAGCGTTCAATGTGATTAATCGCCTCGTCAACACCGTCGACCACCTTCACCGAGATGATGGCATCGAGATATTCAGCGCTCCAATCGTCTTCGTTGGCCGGCAGCACGCGAGAATCCAGGTCGCATATCTCAGGATCCCCACGCACTTGGCAACCGGCAGCGAGTAGATCTTCAAGAATCGTCGGCAAATGAGTCGTCAGTGTGGGTCGGTCGATCAACAAGGATTCCGCTGCACCACAAATTCCAGTTCGCCGAAGCTTAGCGTTATGGACGATATGGACCGCCATATCTCTATCGGCGGCGCGGTCGACATAGACGTGGCAGTTACCATCGAGATGCGCGATCACAGGGACGCGGCTTTCGTCGCGGACCCGCTCGATCAGTGAACGCCCGCCACGCGGCACGATAATATCGACATAGTCGCTGAGCCGCAGCAGTTCGCCTACGGCAGCTCGGTCGCGAGTCGGAACCAGCTGGACCGAACCTTCAGGCAGCCCTGCTTGCACAAGTCCCTCTAACAAACACGTGTAAATTGCCTGCGATGAATGAAAGCTCTCTGATCCTCCGCGAAGGATAGCCGCATTGCCCGATTTCAGGCATAGGGCCCCGGCGTCGGCGGTCACATTGGGACGGGATTCGTAGATGATCCCGATCACGCCAAGCGGCACCCTAACGCGGCTGATCGCAAGCCCGTTAGGCCGCTCCCAGCTGTCGACCACAGCACCTATCGGATCCCCGAGGTCCGCGACTTCCTCAAGGCCCCGAACCATCTGTTCGATACGGTCGCCATTGAGCACAAGGCGGTCGCGCATTGCCGCACTTAGGCCTTTGGTTTCTTCGAGGTCGCGTTGGTTGGCGGTCAGCAGGGAGGCGCTCTTACTGCGCAGCGAAGCCGCTGCCGCTCGTAGCGCGGTGTTTTTGGTTTCGGTCGATGCCTTGGCAAGCACGCCGGCGGCGGTGCGCGCAGCACAGCCGATTGCTACCATCTCCTCATGAAGATCGTACGGCGTGGCTTCCCGTTCGGAATGCTCGGCGACTGACATCGCTGATCCGTTCGTTTTGTTCTGTCCTGCTACAACAGCACGAGATCGTCGCGGTGAATTATCTCGTCCCTGCCACGGTAGCCCAGCAGAGCCTCTATTTCACCGCTTTTGTGGCCCATAATTCGCCGTGTGTCTTCGGCCGAGTAGGCGCTTAGGCCTCGCGCAATCTCGCGCCCCTGGCCATCTTGCACTGCGACCGCGTCGCCGCGATCGAAGGCGCCGGCAACGGTTTTGACACCGGCCGGAAGCAGGCTCTTGCCGGCCGTTAGTGCCGTTGCTGCCCCTGAATCGATTGTTAGAGTGCCCGCAGGAATCAGAGTGGCGGCAATCCATTGCTTTTTAGCAGTCCGAGGGCTCGAGCTTGCGACAAACCAGGTGCAGCGGGCACCGTTTTCGAGTGTCTTCAAAGGATGGTGAGCTTTGCCGTCGGCAATAACCATGTGGCAACCAGCCCCGAGTGCGACCTTCGCCGCCTGCAGCTTGGTAATCATCCCACCTGAGCTGTAACCGGGACGCAACTCAGCGGCATAAGCTTCGATCTCAGCGGTAATCGTCGAGACTTCGGGAATCAAAGTGGCGTCGGGGTCGGAGCCCGGATCAGCGGTATAGAGCCCATCAATGTCGGATAGCAGCACCAGACATTCGGCATCGACCATTTGCGCTACTCGAGCCGCCAGGCGGTCATTATCGCCGAAGCGGATTTCGTTAGTAGCAACGGTATCGTTCTCGTTGATGACAGGAACTGCGCCGTGCTGCAGCAAACGGTTAATAGTGGTGCGCGCATTTAAATACCGACGTCGCTCCTCAGTGTCACCGATAGTCAACAAGATCTGCGCCACGCTGACCTCGTGGCGCGCTAGCGCTTCTTGATAGGCGTGCGCCAAGCGTATCTGCCCCGCGGCAGCGGCGGCCTGGCTGTCTTCAAGCCGCAGCTGTCCGCCGGCTAATCCGATCAGGCCACGGCCTAGCGCGATCGCGCCGGACGAAACCACGATCAAATCCTGTCCGCGCGCACGACAGCGCGCGACGTCTTCGGCGAGGGCGCTGAGCCAACCAGTGCGCAATCGGCCAGTCTCGGGGTCTACTAGCAACAGCGAGCCGATCTTGATCACCAGGCGCTTAACCTCACTGATCGAGCGGCTCACGAAACGCCTCCGGGTATGAACGCGGGTGGTTCCTGATCAGCTCCGACGCGACGCGACCAAATCACTTGATCACGCAATGCCCGCAGCACATCGTCTCGGCCGAGGCCGCTGACACCGGAAAGCCGGTGCACGGTGGTGCCCGCGGCTTCGCTCAAGGACCGTTCTCTGGTCTTGATATCCGCCTCCGTAAGTGCATCGCATTTGTTGAGGGCAACAATCTCCGACTTGTCGGCGAGGTTGCTACCATAGGCGACGATTTCGTCGCGTACGGAGCGGTACGCCATTCCGACGTCGTCTTTGGTGCCGTCTACCAGATGTAACAGTACGCTACTGCGCTCGACATGACCGAGGAAGCGGTCGCCGAGTCCGCTCCCCTTGTGTGCGCCCTCGATCAGACCAGGGATATCAGCAATAACGAAATAGCTCTCATCGACCTCGACCACACCCAGGTTGGGAACCAGGGTAGTGAACGGATAGTCCGAGATCTTGGGACGGGCGCGGCTCACCGCGGCGAGAAAGCTCGACTTTCCTGCATTGGGCAGGCCAACCACGCCGACATCGGCGACGAGTTTGAGGCGTAGGACCAGCGTATTTTCTTCACCGGGATGGCCAGGATCAGCGCGGCGCGGCGCCTGGTTGGTCGCACTCTTGAAATGAGCGTTGCCGAAGCCCCCGTCGCCGCCCATAGCCAAGCGCACCCGGTCACCGGCGGTGTCGAGGTCGAACAGGAGCACCTCACCATCCTCGCTCAGGACCTGAGTACCAGTCGGAACTTTGATCTCTACCGTCGGCGCACTGGCTCCAGTGCGGTCGTTCCCCTCGCCGGGGGCGCCGTTCTTGGCCTTGACGTGTTGCTGATATCGAAAATCGATCAGCGTATTTAGGTTGTCAACGGCAACTGCTACCACATCGCCGCCGCGCCCGCCATTGCCCCCATTTGGGCCGCCTTTGGCGATATGTTTTTCGCGGCGGAAGCTAAGGCAACCGGCGCCGCCGTTACCCCCCTTCACGTAAATCTTAGCTTGATCGAGGAATTTCATTACTGGCCGGCGCTCGCCGCTCCATTGGCGATTGTAGGTTACGACCGACTTTGGCTTCTGGACGAAAAAAGGGGAATGGCAGCCATTCCCCTCCGTTCGGGACCGGCCTCATGCCGGCTTGGCTGACCCCCACTATGCGCCGGTCGGCTGCACCGAGACAATTGTTTTACCACCGCGTGGGCCTTTCTTCTCGAAGGAGACTTTACCCCCGATCAGCGCATAGATGGTGTGGTCTTTACCGAGGCCAACATTGCGACCAGGGTGCCACTTAGTGCCGCGCTGACGCACAATGATGTTGCCGGGGATAACGATCTCACCGCCATACTTCTTCACACCGAGCCGTCGACCTTCCGAGTCACGCCCATTTCTCGAACTTCCGCCTGCCTTTTTATGAGCCATATCGCTCTCCTTGCCGCCGCTCAACGCGGCTGAAAGTTAGTCTTTCCCGCTAGTGCCCTTGTCACCAGCCCGCTTCTTCGGCGAGGATTTCTTAACGGTAGTTTTCTTGGCCACCGGTTTCTTTTTGGCTTCCGGCTTCTTGCCAGCAGATTTCGCCTCGGTGTTAGCCACCGGTTCGGGCACCGCCGTCTCCTGAGCTTCAGCGGCTGCTTCAGTCGCCGTTTCTACTGGCGGCGCCTTGGTAGCTTTCCTGGTACGTTTCTTAGCTGATTTTCCGTCCGGCAGAATGTCCGTGATCCGAAGGACCGTGAGTTCCTGGCGATGACCGCGCAGTCGGCGATGATGCTTGCGGCGCTTCTTCTTGAAGATTAGAACCTTTGCATCGCGAGTTTGCTCGACGACCTCTGCCACCACCTTCGCATCCGCCATGATTGGTGCGCCGACAGTGGTCTTGTCGCCATCCCCAATCATTAATACATCTGCCAATTCAACGGTGCCTCCGACATCGCCGCTGAGGCGCTCGACGCGGATCACATCGTCCTTGGCGACCCGGTACTGCTTGCCCCCGGTCTTTACGACTGCATACATTGTGCTTCTGCTTCGCTCCGCCCGGCGCACGCTACGCCGTCGCTGCCTGATTTCCAGCTTTTTGGCCCTGTCGCCCAGCTGGACCGCGCGAATATAGCGGTCGAAATCGGCCTGTCAACGCCTGCGAGAGCGCGTCAATCTCCATCGGCTACAGTTCTTGGCACACAATCACCGCACGGGCGGCAAGCGCGAGCAATCTGTCATGCGCGCCCGCCTACCTGAGAGGAGCCATACCGCACTTGCTAAGGGTGTGGAGCTTGTCGCATCGACGCACGCGAAGGCGTCATGGAACCGCCCGGCGATATCCTCCACCGATTCATCGTCGTTGCTCCCCACGACGATGGTGCAAACCTAAAGCTCATAAACCGTTTCGGGAAAGGCTTCATCCGTCCCGCTGAAAGTTGGCTACAGCGCCATTCGTAACCAAATGGTTTTCGATGCGACCGGTCGTCCCAGTAATGATATTGCAAAATTTCTGCAGCTGGCGTCACAGTCCTCTGCGGTTATACCGACCGCGGACCCGACGTCTTTGCACGTTGAGTTCCAGCAGCTGTAGCTAGTCTTGCCGGATATGTGTTGAATACCGGTCACGATCTCTCCCATTTACCACGACATCCTGAACGCTGGCGGCTATATCAGTGGCCTCGCCACGGCGCTAGCGCAGGCTGGTAATCTCTTCAACCGTGTTCGAGCAGGCGTACAAGTTTAGCAAGATCCCTGTCCAGGAGCCGTTCCGCGAGAGCTTTGGCAATCCCTACGCGGTAATTCGTCGGCGTGATCTCCTCGACGCCTTGGCTTGGCTCTACCGCGGCCCGTATCAGCCGCGGATACAATCAACAAAGACGTCTCAATAGCATGGCCCACCCGATAGCATGGGATACTCTTCATTTTTTCATAACTGGAGGAGCGCGAAATGGCCCGTGAGGACTGGAAGTTCAGCCTGGTGTTTGCACAGGGGCAGCCGCTTCCGGAAGCGGTGAAGCTTTGGCAGGCCTCAGAGGATGCCGGCCTTGACATGCTCGGGGTCGCAGACTCACCCAACATGCTGCGCGAACTCTATGTCTCCACCACGATGTGCGCGATCAACACCAAGAAGGCCGACATTATCACCTACGTCACCAATCCAGTGACGCGTCACCCCTCGGTCACCGCCTCGGCATTCATGTCGCTCAACGAGCTGGCCCCGGGCCGAATCAGTATGGGAATCGGTACCGGAGATTCAGCACTGTGGTCGATCGGCCAGAAGAGTGCGCGGGTGACGGTCATGCGCGAATATATCCTCACGGTGAAGGCTCTACTGCGCGGCGAAAAAACGGTGTGGCAGGGAACGACGTTCGAGGCGGCCTGGAGCGGCATTAAGCCCTTTGATTTGCCCGTCTACGTCGCCTGCGCCGGCCCCAAGATCCTGCGTATGGCAGCCGAGATTGCCGACGGCGCTATAGTCACTATGGGATTTGCTCCAGAAGACATAGCCTATGTCCGCAGTATTGTTGACGAGGGGCTCCACGCGTCGGGTCGCACGGCGAACGATTTCCAGATCTGGTGGAATGCGCATATGGCGTTTGACGACAGCATCGAGAGCGCGGCCGAACGCAGCATGGGCTGGTCGCCCTACTGGCTGACGATGGGCAGCCTCGAGGGGAAGGGCATTCCCGAAGACATGAAGGGGAAGCTCAAACAGCTCAACGCCGACGCCCATGATATCGACGCCGTCTACCGTTCCAAAGACCGTCAGAAGACCCTGGTCGAACGGGCCAAGAAACTAGGTGTCTACGACTGGATGCTGTCGCGCTCACCGCGCCTGTTTGGAACCCCGGCCGACATAGCAGCTCGCTTTAACCGGCTTGGCCGTGAGCACGACATGAAGCACTGGATCCTGTTCATGATCAGCCGCTCGTCGTGGGACGCCTCGCCGCACGAGGAGCGGCTCGACCAGATCCACAAGCTCGGCCACCAAGTCATCCCACTACTCGACTAAGGCCAGCGAACTCGGGAAAATTTGAGCTCCGAGCCATCTATTTTCAAGCCACTGGCCAGGGCGGTGACATCTCAACACCGGTGCGCTCTCGCCAGTCAACGCTGGCTTTGGCAAGCTCTTTCTTAACTAATCTCTCGTCTACTGTAAGTAGGGTGCGGTGCCGCATCACGATGCGCCCGTCGATAATCACAGTATCGACGTTCTTGCCTGTACCGGAATAGACCAGTGCCGAGACTGGCTGCCGTCCGGGATGGAATTCGATTCCGGAGGTATCCACCAGTACGATGTCGGCGCGTTTGCCGACCTCCAGCGAACCAATCTCGTCATCCCATAGGCAGGAGCGGGCACCATCGATAGTCGCCATCTCTAGCGCCTTGTAGGCACCCCAGAGTGTGGCATCAGCATAGATGTCCTTGTGGCCGCAGGCTGCGAGATACATCACTCGTACCATATCGAGATTGCCGCTTGCAGTTGCAGAGTCCGTCCCCAGAGAGATTGTGATCCCGGCCTCAGCCATCTTCGGCATCATGCCGTTGGAAAACACGCCATACGCACCAAGCATCGACGCCCCCGGGCAGTGCGCGACTTTGCAGTCGGTTTCGGCCATCAGCTCGATTTCGCGCTCGTCTGGGTAACCCATGTGGACGAGATAGAGGTTATGGCCGAACAGGCCGAGATCGTGGAAACGGGTCAGCGAGCGCTTGCCGAAGCGCTCCTCCATTTCCTCGTTCTCACCTTTCACCGCCGCGGCATGAGCATGGATACCAACACCATCGCGGTCCGCCAGCTCCTTAATTCCCTGGCACAGATCATCACTAACGTTGAACACGTAGCGCAAGCTGTACCAAGCACGCAGGCGCCCGTCGGCGGAGCCATTCCAGCGGCCGACGAACGCCTCGCTCGCTTCGAGATTGCCCTCGGTGCTTTCCATCGCGTCATCGGCCACAGCCATCGCCTGATCACCCATGTCTCGCGTCGAGCGCGTCATGATACCGCGAATACCGACGTCGATTGCTGCCTGCGCCATGGAATCCGCATGCAGACCGCCAGGATCGTTGAAGCAGGTGGTACCGTATTGGATCGCCTCTACAAAACCACCCAGTGCACTGAGATACGCCTGCTCTGGAGTCAGCGCGGCCTCGTACGGGTAGAGGCGCTTATAGAGTAAGGTAAAGATGTCCACATCGTCGCCAATACCATTGGAGAGGTACTGATTAGGATGGTGGTGGCCATCGATCAGTCCGGGAATAGCGATCATCCCCTCGGCGTCGATCACCTGTACCGCATGGTGGGATTTCAGCACCTCAGCCGTCGGCCCGACAGCAACAATGCTGTTGCCTTCGACCGCAATAGCGCCGTCGGAATAGATCTGACGACTATTATTCAATGTCACGACATAGGCATTGGCGACGATTAGATCAGCCATGGATACCCCTACCCCTTACGTTGGACGTTGAAATCTAGGTAGCCGACTGGGACCGGTCAAACAGCAGCCCGACCAGAAAGAGAGGGTACCCCGCACGCCAGCATCACTCCAGACGTCCGGTGCGCCAGAGGAAGACAGGAACTTAGAACTACAATGCGGGGCCGCTATCGCCGAGAGCAATGTGGGCGGAGATGTCGGCCGAAGCCGCAGCTGCGACGGAAACTAATCCCCTGGAGCCGAGCTAGTGCTGGTACCGGATCGAAGTATCCCTCACGGATTCGACTTCGATTACCGGCAACGCTTATCCCCACCGATCCACCACTGCCTGAATGTCGCTCCACCGGGCACGACTATTCCACCTAAATAGCACCGGTCGGTTCGAAGCCCACACAACACCAAAGTTCTCCAGCACTGCAGCACGCTACTGAGAGAACGTTCGGGAATAGCTCAGAGTTGGCCCAAAACTATTGTTATCCCTTAATCGATTGGGGACTGATGGTAACCGCTTGTTAAGCAGTGCATAGCAGAATTGTTTCAACTGCCGTTCATGGCGGCCCATAGGACGTAGGCCCCAACTGGAGTCAGAAAATGACCTTTTCAGTCAACACCAACCCTGGAGCGTTTATTGCACTCCAGAATCTGACCCAGACGACCAGCAGTCTCGATACGACGC
>MDTE01017548.1_pt1 | contig 11990 bp, 5 predicted proteins | sample 811231 | NCBI WGS metagenome assembly MDTE01 (sample SAMN05326651, study PRJNA326480) | marine metagenome | isolation source: seawater | place: Indian Ocean: Red Sea | collected 2010
ACGGCCAGTAGGCAATCAGGCCGTCACTGATATTTTGCGCATTCGAGTTGGCAACGCCAACGAACATGAACGCGGTCATAATTCCCGCCGCAACGAAACGACGGGCCGACTTTAGTTGTTTGGTCATTACTATTTTAGTTTGGGGTTAAGTAAATAAAGCTGGATTATTATAAAACTAAACAAAAATGTTAGCTGCAAACTAATTATCCGCAACGCAGCAGGCCGGTTTCTGTCAAAAACGGGCGGAGCAGTGACTACTAAAATGTGATGGTAAGGTTCAAGCGCTTTGGTTAAATAGTTATTCACAAGTTGCTCACAAAATAGGCTCCCCTACATGTAACCACATTTTAGAGTTAATTGGGTCAAATCTGGTTCGGATTGGTCTGTCGAAGCATTCTTACGTTGCCTCGCCGCACCGTTACCCCATCACGATCCATTTTTTCCAGTAGCGGGATCACAATGCGTCTCGTAGTATCCATCGCCTTCCGCAATTCACTCGCAGTGGCCTGCCCATGTCGGCGCAGGTGCTGTTTTACCAATAATCGATAACGATGGAACTGAGCCGCCCCAAGCACCAAATCGGGGCTCACATCGACCGCTTCACCGGCATCGATGAGAAACTGCAGTGCCTGGCGCCCTGTTGAATTTCCAGTGAACTGTTTGCGCGCCGGCGGATCGGGCATTTGCAGTGCCTGGCGAATTTTTTCGCCCACATCCCTTAAATCCATCGGAAGATCCGGCTTGTGACCATTGCGGGCAACATAGTTTTGCCGACGATTAAAACCATTCCGGCAGAGATCCGCGATGAGTTCAGGAAAAGGATCATGCCCTGAAAAAGCCTCTTCCATCACCGGATAGAGCTGCTCCAAGGAAAGTCCGGGCAATTCGGGGCGGCGGACATGCTCGGCATCCACGCGTTGCGACATTTCAGCAATCGTCGTTTGCCAGCGGCCCATGTCAGCAATCCAATCGCCCCCCTGGAAAGCCTTGCCCAAGTCCAATAACCGCGTTAACGCCCTGTCGATTTCTGTAGGCGAAAAAGAGGAGGGTCGCAAAAGGGTATCGCGCTTAACAATCCCATCGCGTGCCAGTTGTGTCTGAATCCACGTTTGCGGATGCTTAGGGGCCGCGATTCGGGCCTCAAGCAGTTGCATTCTGGCCGGGGCACGCATTTTTCTTCGATCCCCATTCACATCGAGCACCAGCCCCCCAGCAAGCGTGGCTGTTTCCTGCCAATTGCGGATGACGACGCGATCCCCTGGCCAAACGCAGACCGGCTGTTCAAGGCGCAGTTGGCCCAGTCGGTTTTGGCCCCGCTCGATGACCCCTCCGTCTGCCAAAACCAATCTCGCCGGTGCGTGGCCGGTTCCATGATGTACACGCACACGCGTGTTATTGCGTAATGACGAAGCGCCAGAGAAAAGTCGTGGCGAACGCTCCAGGCAGACATCCAGTGTCTCAGTAGTTTGAGCCAACTCAGGCAAGGTGATCGTCGCGCCGCGTCTCACGGCAAAGCGGGACAGGTCAGCAAGGTTAATGGCCGTGCGCGTCCCGGGCTGGGCAACTTCCTGCTCACGGTTGTGGGATTGCAAACCGCGAACACGGGTTTCACGGCCTGGGGGATGAGTGAAGACGGTTTGCCCCTTTTGTAGTGTGCCGCCAGTGAGTGTGCCAGTGACCACCGTGCCAATGCCTTGCACCGTGAAGATGCGATCTGCCGCCAAACGGGGTTGCTTGTGATCTTCATGAGCCGGTATCTGATCCGCGAGAGTGGACAGTGCTTTTTTCAAATCAGCCAATCCAGCGCCAGTCTGAGTGGAAAGCGGGACAATGTCGGCCCCGGCAAACGGACTGTTACGAAGTTGACCCCGTATTTCTTCGACCCGCACATGGGTGTCCTGAACAAGATCAGCCTTGGCAAGGACCACCACGCCACGAGTGACACCCAAGTAGGCAAGGATTTGTAAATGTTCCTCCGTCTGGGGCATCCAGCCGTCATCAGCAGCCACCACGAGCAGAGCGAGATCCACCGCACCCACGCCCGCCACCATGTTTTTCACAAAATCCTGGTGTCCCGGTACATCCACAATGCCGAGGCTGATACCAGGCAATTCCAGATGGGCAAAACCGAGATCAATGGTCATGCCACGCGCTTTCTCCTCCGGCAACCGATCCGGATCCGTGCCGGAAAGCGCCTTAACCACGGAACTTTTGCCGTGATCTATGTGGCCGGCGGTGGCGAGGATGGCGTGTCGCTGGGTCATTTTTTGTTTACCGACAAAGCTTTGAGTTCAGCAAGGCCCGATGCGAGGGGTGTGAGAGTGATAGCGGTACATTTTCATTTTGAGACTAGGGCTTGCCTGATGGAATTCATGAGTGGTTTTTCCTGATCTGGAAGAATGGTTCGCAAATCGAGACGGAAACGACGGCCGCTAATGACACCGATCACCGGAGGCGTGGCTCGACGCAGCCGTGCGGCGAAATCGTTAAGCCGGATATCATTCGGCACAATATCCAGCGTCACGGTAGGGAGCGGCACTTGAGGCAGGGCTCCCCCGCCAACTTGGGAGTGGCCCGGGGTCACGCAGATTTTAGCCGGCATCCCATTTAGCGCCTTGGCCACCTTGCGCGTGCGTCGCCGGATTGAGACAAGATCAGCCGTCAACATCCGGTGCAGTGGCAGCGTATCGGCCTGATTGTGAAGATAATGCTCTGCAGTTGATTGCAGCGCGCTTAATACCAGTTTGTCGCAGCGCAGCGCTCGAAAGAAGGGATGCCTTTTCAACGCCTGCACATGACGTGCCTTACCAGCAATGATGCCTGACTGAGGTCCGCCCATCAACTTGTCGCCACTGAAGCATACAATATCCGCACCCTCCTTGAGTACTTCGCTCGGCATCGGTTCGTGATGCCCCTCGGCCCAATCCCCGGTTGGAAGCAACACGCCGCTGCCAAGGTCCTCCACAAACGGCACGCGTTTTTTTCGGGCGAGCGCTGCCAGTTCACGGCGTTCGGGCGCACCCACAAATCCCTCCATGAAAAAATTGCTGTGGTGCACTTTCAAAAGCAGGCCAGTCTGTGGACCGATGGCCTTGGCATAGTCATCTATGGTGGTGTGGTTGGTGGCACCGATCTCGCGTAGTTTCGCACCACTCGATTCGAGAATGTCCGGAAGGCGAAAACCGCCGCCGATTTGCACCAGTTCGCCTCGTGAAACGATGACCTCTGTTTTCTGCGCCGTGAAATAGCGCAGGTTGAGCACCAGCGCGGCAGCACAGTTGTTGACAACCATCGCAGCCTCGGCGCCGCACAACTCGGCAAGGCATCGTTCCAGGTAGCCGGCGCGGCCTCCCCGTCGGCCAGTCACCAAGTCAATTTCAAGATTAGTGCAGCCAGCGGCGGGCACAGGAATCATCGGCGAACGGCCTAGATTGGTATGGATAACCACACCAGTACCGTTGATTACCGGCTGCAGGCGGGATAGCGCCAGGTCGTGGAGACGCTGCCGGATGGCACCAACAATTTCGTCGTGACCAGGAATGGACCCGGCCTTGCGCAGCGACTGGAACTCGGCACGAATCACCGCAATGACAAGGGGACGGGGCAACGGACAATCGGTCACGGCTTCCAGTATTGTGTCGACGCCGGGGATGGCCCGCGGATTGTTCCTCGGTCCCGCCATTAGTTCACATTGATCAACGGTTCGGTGGCCTCGATGATTTGGCCGAAGGATTCAAGACCGAGTCCGGCACTCGCTTCCTCGAAGGCCGTGAGGCCATCGGGAGCCACCGCAACGAGCAAACCGCCGCTGGTTTGAGGATCGCAGAGCAAGGCTTTTTGGCGCTTGGTCAGGGCACTGATTTTTTGGCCGTAACTGTCGAAGTTGCGATCGGTGCCTCCAGAAGTGCAACCTTGATCAATATATCGGTCGATATTCTTGAGGCGCGGCACACGAATACTGTCCAGAGAAGCACTCACGCCGCTGCCTTCGCACATCTCCGTCAGGTGCCCCAACAGGCCGAAACCGGACACATCCGTCATCGCCTTCACCCCGGTCAGGCTGCCCAACGATGTGCCCAAGTTGTTGAGCGTTGTCATCTGTTTAACGGCCCGCTTAAAGTCGGCTTGATCAGATAGGCCACGCTTTTGCGCAGTGGCAACGAGGCCGACACCCAGGGGCTTTGTCAGGAACAACTTGCACCCGGGCACAGCGCGGTCATTGCGTTTCAAATTCTCAATTGAAACCTGGCCGGTGACAGCGAGTCCAAACATTGGCTCGGGCGAGTCGATGCTATGGCCACCAGCAAGAGGAATACCGGCCCGGGCACAGGCTGCACGACCGCCTTCAAGCACCCGTGCGGCTACCTCAGCCGGCAGTTTGTCCAGAGGCCAGCCGAGCACGGCGACAGCCATCAGCGGCTCACCGCCCATGGCATAAATGTCACTGATTGCGTTCACAGAAGCGATCTGGCCGAATTCGAAAGGGTCATCGACGATGGGCATAAAAAAATCGGTCGTACTGATGATGGCCCGCCCATTGCCAAGGTCGAACACGGCCGCGTCATCCCTTGAATTATTCCCCACCAAGAGTTGAGGGCCGGGCTCCGCCGTACCACCTAGCGACAGGATTTTCTCAAGCATCCCCGGTGCGATCTTACAACCACAACCGGCGCCGCGGGAATATTGCGTGAGCCGAACCGGATCATCCATGGAGCAAAGGCAAATTGGCGGAGAGGGTAGGAATCGAACCTACCTCGGCCCGTTCACGAACCGACAACGGTTTTGAAGACCGCGGCGAGCACCAGCCACGCTTCACTCTCCTATGTTGTGTGTTTTTTGGTAAGAACAACCCAATCATAATTCTCATGCCTTTAAGATGCTGCGGCATCTTAAAGTGTGACTGTTTTGGTGTGAATTTGGGGTGAATTGTTCTTTTGAAGAACAGTTTTTATTCACGCCAAACTGACGCCCTTGGCAAAACCGAAAAAGCCAAGTGTCTCTACCACGAAAATCGGGCTGGTTAAGGTTCAAATCGAAACCGCCGTTGACAGTCACACCGGTAAGACACCCCCGAGGTACAGGACATACTGCACAATGGCAAGGCGTACTGTTATTTACTTACTGTTTGTCGATGTAGAGCTTAAGGCGAGAACGAGTGGCGGCGGCAGCGGGATTATTCGATTTTTCCCAGATTTGAAGTGCCTGTTGGGCGGAGGCGACAGCGGACTCAAAGTTCTTGTTCGCAGCATAGGCGATGGAAAGGGTGTCGAGGAACTCGGGGTTCTTGTTTTGAGTGATCTTGCAAAGGCGCCCAGCCAATGCAAGTGCCTCGGCCGGGCTTCGGAGTGCTTCGTTCGATGTGGTCGCCAGGAGCAATGAAAGATGATTGGCGGCATCAAGTCGCTTGGTGTCGTTGCGGAGGGCGTCTTGATAGTTTGCAATGGCTTCGGAGATTTGACCATCGTCGCGGAGAGAGTTGGCGAAAAGGAAATGGGCTTTTCCAAGGATCCGCTTGAGTTGAACGTCGGTGGCATTAATTGTTTGGGCATTATTCAGGCGAGTGAGTGCCTCTTCATAGCGGGCCAAGTTCAGCAGGATGGACCCGAGCTCGAAGTGAATTCGAAAATCATGCGGATTCATTACCCGTGCTTTCTCAAACGCCTCAAGTGCAGCTTCAGTTTGCTTGCGTTCCTGCAGAATGATTCCTATGACAAAATGAATATCGGCAAGATCCTTCGGCTTGGTCCCGGGGATAGTTTCCGCGACTACGACGTGTCGCTGGAGATAATTGAGACCTTCGGCAATCTCGTTGTGATCAACGAACTGGCTGTTGACTCGGAGTGGATCGATATCTGGAGGAGGCCCAACCCATCGCCCGGGAAACGGCACGGAATGGTCTCGCCAGAGGTTCGGATTGGCATCAAGCAGATCGATATCGGCTAGGAGTTGATCGACAGTGACCGGACCCTTGTAGACAACAGCCACGCGTCCATAACGATCCAGGAGGAAACTGCCAGGGACCGGCATGGGCAACCATCGGTCAAGAAGGGATCGCTGGAAGAGATCAAGGTTGCGAACGGTTTGGGAGGTCGCGTTATCGGCGTCAAAAGGGAATTTCAGTTTGGCCAATGTCCGCCTGGCAGAAACAGTATTTTCAGGGTCAGCGTGAAGAACGTGTATACGCAGACCCTTTGAGCGTATTCTGGACTCGGCCGCTGTCCATTCACGAAGTTCAGAGATGCAGGGGGCACACCAACTCGCCCAGAGATTGATGAGCAAGGGTCCCTTTAATTGATCAGCCGGAAGTTCGGACACACCGCTTTCGGATTGAATGTAGACCGGAGGGGGTGACAGCCGTGCAGAAAGCACGATCCGGGCGGAAGGTTCAGGATCGGGAAATGCGGGTGGCGAGGGAGAGAGGCTCTTGCGATTCGACGGCGGACTCCATGTTTTTGCAGCGGCGACTCCCTGGGTGACGAGGTAACGCTTGCCTGGTTCGATCCCTGAAATTGATTCTTGTGTTCCCCCCGGCCAACGAACCAATAACTTTTCGATGCTCGCGTTTGGACCAAGTCCAAAGTGAAGCCAACCGGTCGATTGCGATAGGAAAGCATCGCCGGCGTGCACACTCCGAATCAGGGGTTTCTGCTGGTTCTTAAGGTAGAGGTGGACGCGCGCACCCACGGCATCACGGTTGGTTGATTTACCGTTGCCAGACAACTTGACGGCGACCCAGTCGGCGTTGGCAGCTGTATCGTTCCTCAAAAACCGCAGGCGTGGAGCGGTTCGTGCTGTCATCCACAGGTCGAGATCGCCGTCAAAATCCCAGTCAACGGCAGTGACAGCCCGGGAGTCATCGGGGAAATCAAATCCGGAGACCGATGAGATGTCGGCGAAACCAGTACCCCGGCAGTTGAGAAAGGCACAATTACGCTCGTTACCGCTGAAAGAACGATCCTCGTGTAGTAGCCTGTTGAGCGCCTTCCATCCCTGCCGGTACCGCATGGTATTTTCCGGAGTAATCTTGCCGACGGGTGATTGCGACACGACCTGCCGCCAATAGACACTTCACAAATCGCCAGTGTCTTCCGTGCTGATGAAACCGTTGGCAACGACAAGATCCTCCCAGCCGTCGTTGTTAAGATCCACGAAACGGGAACCCCACGCCCAGCGGCCCATGGTCACCCCCTGCTCAACGCTGACATCGCTGAACCCGCCTCCATCCGGACCGGCTTGGAAGAGTGAGTTGCCTCGGGCGTGACGCTGATATTGAGCAACCATTGTTTCGGATGCGCCCGGTTTAAACTGGCGCTGGAAGGTAATTCGATTGCCAGCAGCAGAAAACATGTTGCTGATGTAGATATCAAGACGACCATCCCTGTTGAAGTCAGCCCAACTGGCTGACATTCCGGCAGACATGTCCTCGATGCCCAGTTCGGCGGCGACATCAACAAACCTGCCTCCGGTGTTTTTATACAGGTTGTTTCGTCCGTAATCGTTTGCAACATAGAGATCAGGATCGCCGTCGTCGTCGTAATCCTCCCATGTAGCAGCAAAGCTGAATCGGTTGTTATTATGACCAAGACCGACGGTTTCGGTGACGTCGTTGAACTGCCACCCCCCATCGTTCCGAAGAAGCATGTTTTTTCCACCGTTTTGGGCATCGTGATAAGGGAGCGGTTCGCCGAGCGCTCCGGAACGTACCCGGTCAGCCGATGGGTTGTAGCCGCAGGCATAGATGTCGAGGTCACCGTCGAGATCGAAATCGGCAGCATTGATTGAAAAAGTTTGTGCGTGGGTGGAGGAACCAAAACTGAGTTCGAAGCGGCCGGAACCGTCGTTTTCCATCAGGAGCAGCTTGAAGTCCTGCGAGACAACCAGGTCGCGATCACCGTCGTTATCAAGGTCGACGATCAATGCGCTCGCACAGTAGTCAAGCCAGTCTGTGCCGCTTTGGGCGGTGTGATCCGTTAGAGTTCCATCGGGGTTTTGGAGGAAAAGGCGGTTGGGCAATCCGCCCTGCTGGCAGAGGTATAGATCATCCAGCCCGTCACCATTCACGTCACCTAATGCAAATCCGTGGTTGGCAACAACATCAATTCCGAGATTGACGGGCAGGCGCGCACGCCAGTGGTCGGTGGAATGGAGCAACTGTTCCTGATAAGCTCGATTGTGCCCAAGAAGGTCGGCGGTGCAGTCCTTGAGAAGCGGGGACTTATTTTTGGCAATTCGGGCGGATTCCTCGTAGGAAAGGAGAGTGATCCTTTTGACACGCGGTGTTTCGGTGTCTGTTGTCCAATGGCAAAGCCACTCGGTGTTGATTTGTTTTCGCCCCTCGGTTGATTGGCCAGTGGCGTTAAACAGAACATGGCTTGTAAAATCATTTTGGGCCGTGTCCACCCTGTAGAGTTTAACTTCAGTTTGAAGTGCGTTGGTGAATTGAATGGTAGACAGGAGAGATTGGAAGGCAACGAGTGGGTCAACATGAGAGGGTGCGGACTCAGGGTCGCCACGTTTGATACGGAATTCGGCGCCACGGTAAAACTCTGATAATCTGTCTGGCTTAAGTTGCAGATTCAAGGAGGTGTCCTGAACAAAGAATTTGGAAATGGAATCACCTGACAGTTTCGAGGGAACGGACAGTTTTTTTGCCAAGAGCTTGAGTTGTTTGGTCGCGGCAGCGCTGAATGCCTCACTATCCCAACCGTCCTCGGTGGGATCGATACGATTGTAGGCGTCCGTGAGAGGTGCGATAAAGGTGGTTTGCTCGAGCCCCGGGGCGGTTTGGATACCCTCGACAACAGGAGCAACACTCGGTTCAATTGTGGATGAAACAGGGTTGGACTCTTCCTGGGTCGTATTCTGGGAGCAACCAGCCGACGAAAGGCAAAGGGCAATACTGAGAATCCGAATCAATTGGAGGAGTCTGAGCCAATCCTCACTGTTCTTCCGAGCAACCTTCACGCGGTAGGAAAAATAGGTGTGGGATTGCAGAATGTCGATTGACAAATCCGGATTGTTATCGGAGGAATTCCGGGCCGATGACCAAAAACTGCCTAAATTGGGGGGCGTGCCTGCTGTTACTTACAGCCGGCTGTGATCGTGCTCCTCGCTCGACCATCGAGTCTGAGCCGCTGCCCGACCGCACGGCCCGGATCGAGGGGGCGCCGTTGTTTGAGAAACTGGCCCCGGCTCAGACCGGCGTGGCGTTTTCGCACCGGATGGCGATGGATCATCCGCTCAGCCGACTCAACAGTTCCGGTTTCGTCTGTGGCGGAGTCTGTATCGGCGACTTCAACGGCGATGGCCAGGCGGACCTGTTCCTGGCCAACGGCCCCGACCAGAACGGCCTGTTCCTGCAGCGGGACGGGTTTCGCTTTGACAACGTGACCGAGCAGGCCGGGGTCGGCGGCGGCGAGGCGTGGGCGTCTGGAGCGGCAGCGGTCGATTTCGACGCGGACGGTGACCTCGACCTGTACGTCTGCAATTACGACGCGCCGAACCAGTTATTCGTCAACGACGGCACCGGCACCCGGTTCACGGACGAGGCGGAGACACGCGGCCTGGCCTTGGTCGATGCCTCACTCACGCCGTCATTCACCGACTACGACCGGGACGGAGATCTCGATGTGTTCGTGCTGACCTATCGCTACTACCGGCCCGGCGGCCGGCCCGCGAAAACCCCGGTCGTCATGCGAAACGGCCGCCCACAGATACTCGCCGGGTACGAGAAATATTACGACCTACGCCAGGTCGGCCCGTCGAACTGGACCGTGGACACGTGCGGCCGCCCGGATCGCCTGTTCCGGAACGACGGCTCGGGGCGGTTCACTGATGTCAGCGAAAGCGCCGGGATCACGGAGAAGGGCCACGGCCTCTCGGCGACATGGTGGGATCACGACCGGGACGGGTGGCCCGACCTGTACGTGGCCAACGATTTCACCGACCCGGAGCACCTGTACCGCAACAACGGCGACGGCACGTTCACTGACGTGCTCGAGCAGGCGATGCCATACACAAGTTGGTCGTCGATGGGGGCGGACTGCGCCGACCTGAACAACGACGGGCTGCTCGACCTGTTCGTCGCCGACATGGCAGCCACGACACATTACAAGTCGAAGGTCACCATGGGCGACATGGGCGACCGGCGCTGGTTCCTTGAGAACGCCTGGCCACGGCAGATCATGCGCAACAACCTTTTCCTCAACACCGGCACCGCGCGCTTCATGGAGACCGCCTTCCTGTGCGGGCTGGCCGGGACGGACTGGAGTTGGGCCGTCAAGCTGGCCGATTTCGACAACGACAGCCTAGTCGATGTCTACGTCACCAACGGCGCCTCGCGCATGATCACCGACGCCGACATCACGGTCACGCCGCAAATGCTCGTCGGCAAGACCGAGTGGGAACTATGGAAGACACAGCCGACGATGAAAGAGGTCAACCTGGCCTTCCGCAACCGGGGCGACCTGAAGTTTGACCTGGCCGCCAAGCCGTGGGGGCTTGCCCACGAAAGCATGAGCTACGCCGCCGCCTACGGCGACCTCGACGGCGACGGCGACCTCGACCTCGTCGTGGCCAACATCGACGAGCCGACGAGCATCTACCGCAACCTGGGCCACGAGGGCCACCGCGTGGTCGTCCGCCTGGCCGGTGCCGGGGGCAACCGCGCCGGGCTGGGGGCCGTCGTCGAGTTGGAGAACGAAGCGGGCAAACAGATTCGCCTGGCCAACCCGATGACCGGCTTCCTCTCCTGCAACGAGGCCGACGTCCACTTCGGCCTTGGCCAAGCGGAGACCATCGACACACTGCGCGTCCGTTGGCCAAGCGGACAGGTGCAAACCTTCAACGACCTCGTCGCCAACCGGCGTTACACAATTACCGAGCCAAGCGGCGGGCCCGCCCCCTTGCCGGGCAAGCCAAGCGCGCCGGACACCCTCTTTACGGAGGTCGCGGAACAAGTCGGCCTGGCCTTTGAACACAAGGAAAAACCATACGATGATTACGCCCGCCAGCCCTTGCTCCCCGGCAAACTGTCGCAGCTTGGCGGCAGTCTGGCCTGGGGCGATGCCGACGGGGACGGAGACCATGACCTGTTTGCCGGCGGCGCAGCTGGCCAAGCGGGAGCAGTATTCCTCCGCCAAGCGGACGGGACATTTCAGCCAAGTGAAACCGCGCAGCCAGCGCTCGAGGCCGACCAGGCCGCCGAGGACATGGCTGCGCTCTGGCTCGACGCCGATTCCGACGGCGATTTTGATCTGCTTGTGGCCAGCGGCGGGATCGAGTGCGAACCGGGTGCAGCTTTGCTGGGCGACCGGCTTTACCTCAATGACGGCAAGGGCGGCTTCACCCGGGCCGATGCGTCGGCGTTCCCGCCCGCAGCGGAGTCGAGCCTTACGGCCGTGGCCGGTGACTACGACGGCGACGGCGACCTAGACCTGTTCATCGGCAGCCGCTCCATCCCGGGCCGATACCCGGAGACGCCGCGCAGCCGCCTGCTGCGCAACGACGACGGCCGGTTCACCGATGTGACGCTCGACGTCGCGCCGGGGCTGGAGCGCATTGGCCTCGTCACCTCCGCGCTGTGGTCCGACGCCAACGGGGATGGCCGGCAGGATTTGTTCGTCACCCTCGAGTGGGGGCCAGTGGCGGTTTTCCTCAACAACGGCGGCCAACTCGCCGATGCCACGAAACAGGCCGGGCTGGCTGACCGGCTCGGCTGGTGGAACTCGATCACCCCGGTCGACCTCGACCGCGACGGCGACATGGATTACATCGCGATGAACGTAGGCCTCAACACCAAGTACGGCACACCGTCGCCCAAGAAGCCGTCGCTGCTTTATTACGGCGACATGGAGGGCAACGGCATCAAGCGACTCATCGAGGCCAAGCAGGACAAGAAAGGCGGCCTCGTGCCGGTCCGCGGCAAGAGCTGCAGCACGCACTGCATGCCGTCCCTCGGCGACAAGTTCCGAACCTACCGCGCCTTCGCG
>MDTE01062688.1_pt1 | contig 11989 bp, 6 predicted proteins | sample 811231 | NCBI WGS metagenome assembly MDTE01 (sample SAMN05326651, study PRJNA326480) | marine metagenome | isolation source: seawater | place: Indian Ocean: Red Sea | collected 2010
CCGTCACTGAAGGTCAAGCTGAACTATGTCAACAAGTCCGCCCAGGTTGGTGGCCTGACCAACCTGACTTTCAACAACAACAACCAGGACATCACCTTGATGAGCCAGGTGATGGGGTACGCCTTCTTCAATGCGAACGGCACACCCGCACCACGGTGCAGCTACGCTCGCATCAGCGTCAACGGGAAACCGGTCGGTCTCTACACTCATGTCGAGACAGTTCGCGAGACGGTGCTGGAACGGGGTTTTGGGAACACAACCGGCACGCTGTACGAGGGCACGGTGGTCGACTTTTATGCCGACTGGGAGAACAGCTTCGAATTGAAGGTCGGCACACCCGAATCGGACCAGAAAAGCCGCGAGAAGATAAAACGGTTGATCGAGGTCCTGAAACGCCCCACTCCCGCTGCAACCGGAACTCCCAAGGCCAAGAGGCAAGGCGAGGAACTCCAGGCGGCGATCGGCGAACTGGTGGACCTGGATTCGTTCTACACCTTCTGGGCCACCGAAAGCCTGCTGGGTTTTTGGGATGGCTACACCGCCAACACCAACAACTTTTTCATCTACGACAACCCGACCACCAACAAGTTCCACTTCATGCCGTGGGGTGGGGATTGCATGTTCGAAAAAAAGAGCAAGCTCCGCGTCGATCCTCGCGCTCCGCTCTCGGTGAAGACAAAGGGACTCATCGCCCACAAGCTCTACCAGATCCCCGCGGCCCGAGAGCGGTACGCCAGCACGCTAAAACAGATCATGGCGACGCACTGGAAAGAAGATGCCCTGCTGGCCGAGACACAGAGAATCGAGTCACTGGTCAAAGGCCTGATTCCACCGGAACAAGCTTCGAAGGTGCGGTTTGATGGGATTCGGCAGTTCATCCGTAACCGGCGAGGAGACATCCAGCAGGAAACGGCCAATGGCATGCCGGTCTGGGCTGCCAAGCCACAACCGCCTCCATTGCTCGCGATGCCCGGTGCCGGTGGAAGGAAACAGGACACCAACACCATCTTCTATGCCGCCAAGACCGGCAACATCGACCGGATCAAGCAGTTTCTCGCAAAGAAAGTCGACATCAACGGCTTCGATGGAGGTGGAACCACCGCCCTGTCACATGCCGTCCTGGCAGGAAAAACCGAGGCGGTCGGATTCCTGATCGCACAGGGTGCTGATCCCAATCTCTCCAACCGCGATGGCAACACCGTCCTGCATGGCGCCGCGTTTTTGGGTCGTCACCAGATCGCACAGATACTGCTCGACGGCGGAGCCAAGCCGAACGCCAGAAACAACAAGGGAGAAACCCCGCTGGATTCGTGTTCAGCTCCATGGAGTGACCAGATCCAGGGCTTCGTCCAGTTCATAGCCAGACTGTTGCAGATCACCGTCGACATGGACCGGGTGCGGACCGGTCGCCCCCAGGTCGTCGCGATTCTCCGGAAACACGATGGCCTCTCGGGCGCCGACGTGGCGGACCGGAAAAAAATGAATCTCTGGCAGGCGGCCAGGGCCGGCAAACTCTCGACCCTGAAAAAGCGGCTGGACAAAACCAAGGACATCAACGCGCTGGATAGCAAGGGAATCAGTGCCCTGTCCTGGGCCGTGATGGCTGGAAGGTCCAAGGCCACCAGGATGTTGATCGACCGGGGTGCCAACGTGAACCAGAAGAACACCGACGGCAGCACTCCCCTGCATGCCGCCGCGTTTCTCGGGCAACTCGAACTGGTCACGTTGTTGCTCGATCACAAGGCCGACATCAATTCTCGAAATGGCCAGGGAGAGACCCCGCTGGGGACAGTGGCTCCTGCATGGAACAGTGGAGTCCGTCAAGTGACCCAAATCTACGCCCGCCTGCTGAAACTGAAAATTGACATCGAGGCCATCAAGGCCGCTCGACCGAAGATTGCTGATCTGCTCACCAAACGCGGCGGCAAGCTGGGATCAGAACCGACCAAGTGATGGAACCACGGCGGGATGGCGCCAGTGAACATCTTTCCGCGGCGACAAGTCGGATTCTCCTGCCCGAAAGAAAATCACCTCACCCGACTGTTGTGCGGTTCATCTCGGTGACCGCAGCCGGTTGGTTCTGTGTGGAATAGAGAGTTGTCTCCCGCGAAATCACGCGAAATGAGTCCGAAACAGGTCGGGCCTCGCCATGTGAGACCAACCGATCTCGGCCGCTCGTCGGGGATCACAAACCACATCAGCTTGTCACAGAACGCCACTCAAGCTAGAAACTGACCCACAAGGTGATAAAACACTGTTGTTCAGATTCGCTGTCCCGAGGACGACGATCCGGTGAAGTTCGCTCAACCCGACGACGCATTCTTGACCGTACTCCGGCAGCGTGTGGACCACATGTTCAACAACACCGGTCGCCGTCGACGTGACTGTGCCGCGATGTACATCAAGACCCTGGTGATCGCCATCTGGTTTGCGACCTCCTACGGGTTGTTGGTCTTCCTGGCCGCCACCTGGTGGCAAGCCATCCCGCTGACGATTTCGCTCGGATTGGCCATGGCGTCTATCGGATTCAACATCCAGCACGATGGAGCCCACTCGGCCTATTCCAATCGCAAGTGGGTCAACAGCCTCATGGCAATGACCCTGGATCTCCTGGGTGGCAGTTCCTTTTACTGGAAGAAGACCCACAACCAGGTCCACCATTCCTACACCAACATCACCGGTCATGATGGTGACATCGACATGGGAGCTCTCGGGCGGCTGTCACCGCACCAGCAATCACGGTGGTTCCACCGACTCCAGCACCTGTACCTCTGGGTGCTGTACGGATTTCTGCCGTTCAAGTGGCAGTTCTACGACGACATGCGTGGTGTGCTGACAGGCCGGATCGGACTCAACCGGTTCGCCCGTCCGCGTGGACGCCACCTGGCGGTATTTGTCGGCGGAAAACTGCTGTTTGTGTCGCTGGCCCTGGTGATCCCGATGATGATTCATACGTGGCACACCGTACTGCTGTTCTTCTTCATTGCCTCTTTCGTTCAGGGCCTGACGCTGAGCGTTGTCTTCCAGTTGGCCCATTGCCTGGAAGAAGCGGATTTCCCGATTCCTCCCGGCGACACCGGCCAGATAGAAAAGGCCTGGGCTGTTCACCAGGTTGAAACCACGGTCAATTTTGCTCCCCGCAATCGGCTGGTCACCTGGTTCACCGGTAGCCTGAACCACCAGATCGAACACCATCTCTTCCCCCAGATCTGCCACGTCAACTACCCGGCGATCTCCGAGTTGATGGAGCAAACCTGCCGCGACTTTGGCGTGCGGTATGTGGCCCACAATTCGACCTGGTCCGCCGTGCGAGCTCACTACCGGTGGCTCCGGCAAATGGGCCGCCCGGACGGCCTGGCCACCGATCTCAATGCCAACAGCCCGGTCGCAACGGGCTGACCCTGGTGTCTCGGCTCCGGAGGATTCTCTCTCCTGGCCGACTGTGTTCGGCAGCCGCCCAATCGGCCGGACCAACCAATTTGGTTCTGCAGCACCGGGTGGTACAGTCTACCGGTGACGCCCATCGCCCCACGATTGATGAACGGCAACCTTTGTTTCTGGATGCAATTCCGGATGCTCATGACATCACCAGTGTCGTCCGGTGTTCGGTGTCCAGTGATGCCAACAACAGTCAGCCTGTTGCTGGGCCTGCTGTGTGGCAGCGTGCCGGCCGCCGAACTGGATTTTGCCCGTGACATCCGGCCGCTGCTCTCGGATGCCTGCTACAACTGCCATGGCCCCGACGCAAAAGCACGCCAGGCTGACCTGAGACTGGACCAGCGGGCAGCGACGCTCGAGTCCAGGGTCCTGTCTTCCGGAAAAATGCTGGCGCGGCTCACGAGCAACGACCCGGACACCCGGATGCCGCCGGCAGATTCCACCCGTGTGCTGCGGCCTCGCGATCGGGCCACGCTGGTGAAATGGCTCAAGAGCGGTGCACCGTGGCCCCGCAACGATCGCCACTGGGCATTCACCCCACCCGCACGCCCCAAACGACCGCAGGTGAGGACCCCCGGTTGGTCCCGCAACGCCATCGACGACTTCGTCCTGGCAAGGTTGCACCGTGAACAATTGACACCGGCCCCGGAGGCCGATCGGGCCACGCTTCTAAGGCGGGCGACCTTCGACCTGACCGGGCTTCCTCCCTCGCTGGAGGAGCTGGATGCTTTCCTCGCCGACCGCTCACCACAGGCGTACGAGTCCGTGATCGAGCGGCTGCTCGATTCACCCCGTTACGGCGAGCACATGGCCGTTGACTGGCTGGAGGCCTCGCGTTACGCCGACACCGACGGTTACCAGAATGACCGCATCCGTTACATGTGGGTCTGGCGGGACTGGCTGATCCGGTCGCTGAATCACAACATGCCCTTCGACCGGTTTGTCGTGGAGCAAATGGCGGGCGACCTGTTGCCGGACCGGAACTTCTACACCCAGGTTGCAACCGGTTTCAATCGAAACCACCGCATCAACTCCGAGGGCGGATCGATCCCCGACGAGTGGATCGTGGAATATGTGGCCGACCGGGTCGAGACGATGGGAACCCTGTTTCTCGGGCTCACCCTGACCTGCTCGCGTTGTCACGACCACAAGTACGACCCGATCAAGCAAAAAGACTTTTACCGGTTTTTCGCCTTTTTCAACACCGTCGCCGAGGCCGGACTGGGTCCCAACAACGGCAACAGCCCCCCATTCATCAAGGTGCCCAAGAACTGGCCTAACTTGACCGGACCGGACGCCAGGTTCGTGACACCACTGCCTCCCAAAATCAACGTGACACAAACCTCCGTGCCCCGTCCTCAATCCGGTGCCCCGAACACGGTCATGGTGTTGCACGAATCCACGACACCACGCCCCACCTACCGTCTCGAACGGGGACAGTACGACCACCCGGACAAGTCGGAGACATTGCAGCCGACCACGCCTCCCGTGCTCGGCCGCTGGAACACAAACTGGCCAGCAAATCGACTGGGACTGGCAAGATGGCTGACCGATCCCCGGCACCCACTGACGGCCCGGGTGACCGTCAATCGAATCTGGCAACATCACTTTGGACTGGGCCTGGTCAAGACCAGCGACAATTTCGGTGTCCAGGGAGAACTGCCCAGCCACCCCGACCTGCTCGACTGGTTGGCAACCGAGTTCATTCACAACGCCTGGAACCTGAAGAAACTCCACAAGCTGATCCTCTGCAGCGCCACGTACCGGCAGGTCTCCGGGAGCAGCGTAGTCGCCCACCGGCGTGATCCGGAAAATCGCCTGCTCGCCCGGGGCCCCAGGAAACGACTCACCCCCTATGCGGTTCGCGATGCGGCCTTGTTTGCCAGCGGCCTGCTGGTGGAAAAGACCGGGGGCCCCTCGGTCCGGCCCTACATGCCACCGGGCATCTGGAAGAGCATCTCCAACGCCAGGTACCGCCAGGACAAGGGAGAGAAACTGTACCGGCGTAGCATGTACACCTACTGGCGGCGAACGGTGCCGCCTCCCATGATGATGGCCTTCAATGCCGCCGCCCGTGAAACCTGCGTCGTCCGCACCGATCAGACAACCACGCCGCTGCAAGCCCTGACAATGATGAACAACATCACTTTCGTGGAAGCTGCCAGGTGTCTTGCCGAACGGGTCCTGAAGGACTCCAGACTCTCACCACGTCAACGCCTCCACAACGCTTTCCGCATGGTGACCAGCCGCGAACCACGGCCCGAGGAACTGGACCGGTTGCAGGCGGACCTGCAGTACTACCGGGGACACTTTCGGGACAACCCCAAAGCGGCAACCAGCCTGCTGGCCATCGGGGAACGGCGACCCGACCCCGCCATCAACACGACCCGGCTGGCAGCTTTCACCCTGGTCACCAACACGATCATGAACCTCGACGAAGCCATCATGGAGAACTGACGTGACCGTGCCGCAGGAACTTGTCACCCAGCAGACCCGCCGCGCGTTCCTCGAACGTGGCACGCTGGGACTGGGCGCGATGGCGGCGGCCTCACTGCTCCGTGCCGAACACCCCCGTTCGGCAAAGATTTCCGGTCCAACTGGCCTGCCCCATTTTCCGCCCAGGGCCCGCCGCGTGATCTATCTCTTCCAGTCGGGGGGGCCGGCACAAATGGACCTCTTCGACTACAAGCCGGAACTGGCTCGCCGGTTTGGCCAGGAGGTGCCCCGATCGGTCTACCCCGACGAACGCAAGACCACCATGACGTCAGGTCAGAAGTCGTTCCCGGTCGCCCCCTCGCGATTCAAGTTCTCAAAGCACGGCCAGGCTGGCACCTGGCTGAGCGAACCGTTGAAACACCTCGCGACGATGATCGACGACGTGTGCGTGATCAAGAGCATGCACACCGGAGCAATCAACCACGATCCGGCGGCAACGATGTTCCAGACCGGGTCAGTCATCGCCGGCCGGCCCAGCATGGGATCGTGGGTGAGTTACGGGCTGGGCAGCGAGAACACCAACCTGCCGGCATTCGTCGCGCTGACTTCCAACGGGACGGCCAAGGCAGGCCAGCCGCTTTATGACCGGCTGTGGGGCGAGGGATTCCTGCCCGGACGTTTTCAGGGAGTCAAATTTCGCGGTCAAGGCAATCCGATTCTCGACCTCTACAACCCCGCGGGTGTCGCCCGAGTTCACCGACGCCGGATGCTCGACACGCTCAGCCGATTCAACCGGCAACAAGGCGGCCGCTTCAATGACCCGGCAGTTGCCACCCGCATCGCCCAGTACGAACTGGCCTTCCGTATGCAAATGAGCGTGCCCGAGTTGATCGATTTCAGCAGCGAACCTCGCCATGTTCTCGACATGTACGGCTCACAGGCCACCCGGGTCGGCAAGTACGCGTACAACTGCCTGCTGGCCCGTCGGCTCGCCGAGCGTGGCGTTCGGTTCATCCAACTCTACCACCGGGGCTGGGACGCCCATCAAAACACCCCCAAGCAGGTTGCCGCCCAGTGTCGCGACACCGACCAGGCCACCACTGCCCTGCTCCGGGACCTCAAACAACGCGGAATGCTCCAGGACACGCTGGTTGTCTGGGGAGGCGAATTCGGACGCACCATCTACTGCCAGGGAAAGCTCACATCAACGATCTACGGTCGAGACCACCATCCTAACTGTTTCAGCTACTGGATGGCTGGCGGTGGTATCCGTGGTGGTATGAGCTACGGCGAGACCGACGATTACAGCGTCAACGTCGCAGAGAATCCCGTCCATGTCCACGACCTGCAAGCCACCATCCTGCATCAACTGGGCATCGATCACGAGCAACTGACATATCGTCACCAGGGCCGCGACTACCGGCTCACCGACGTCCACGGCCAGGTCGTCCAACCGATCCTGTCCTAGCGGCCGGGCAACGGGCCACATGCTCGTTCTGGGGGCTAGGGGTCCTGGGTTGTCCGCAATTCGCGGCGACGGGAGGCCCGATCAAGCATCGCCTGTGCCACGTCGTTGAGCAACAGGATCCCGATGATGAACATCAGCAAGCCATTGGAAAAATGGGCCCCCGTGCCATCAACGAGTAGCTTGGTGGCGATCACGGCCAGGATCGACAGCATCAGGACCGCGAAGTGCTTGTTCTTGGAAACGATGGCGCTGATGGGAATCATGCCGAAAATCATGATGACCGAGGAAATCAGAATAGCCACAACCATCCACGGGAACTGGGTTTTGAGATCCATGATCGCCACCGCGGCGAAGACTGAATCGAGGCTGAAGAGAATGTTCATCGTGGCCAGATAACCCACAACGGCCAAGATCCGAACAGCACCCACCTTGCTGTCAGACGGCTTGTGAGTCGCTCCTGCCATTTCCTCCCGCAACTTGTGGTAGTACTCCCACAGGGCCATGGCAAGAATCACCAGGCCGCCAACAAACAGGACCAGGCTCATCCAGGTCAGCTCGTCCGGGTGCTTGCTGAACCAGCGATTGGGAAACCACCGGTAGGCGGGCAACGGATTGTTCAAGAAGGAGAGTTGCGAGAGGAAGAACAGGAACCCGATCCGCAACAGGGCCGCCAGGATCAGCGCCCCCGATCGCCAGCGAAGATGCCGCTGGGGCTCCAGGTTCAGCCCTTTCAACGAAAATTCGATCAACAGGGCATTGTCAATTCCAAGCCCGGTGCTCAAAAACAACAAGGACACAAAGGGTACGAAAACATCCATGATCAACGTCCTTCCTGCAGCCGTATCGACAGAATCTCCTGAGACTGGAGTCGATGATCACCGGGCCAACCGCTGATCTTCAAGCCAGGCTGGTCATTTCTTTTCGCGAGGCTCCTCGCGGGCCATGAGCGACTCGAGTTCGACAATCTCTCCAGGTTGACTGCCGCTGGACAATGGCACCGCGTTGGAAGGGCAACTTCCACAGCCACCTGTCCCGCAGCCGCCACCCAGTCGACTCGACCACATCCGGATGGTTCGTCTCGTCAGGACACCTATCGCGGCGACAACCAGCGACACCGCCACGACCGATTGCCAGTCAACTGATCCCACGTGACATCCTCAAACAAACACCAAACGCGTACCGTCTCGATGCCTCACCCCATCATCGAACCAACCTGGTAGGTTGCCAGCGCGCCAATATACGCCAGGACGGTCATGTAGACGAAGCAGAAAATCGGCCACCGCCAACTGTTGGTCTCTCGACGGATCACAACCAGTGTCGAAGCGCACTGGGCACACAACGCGAAAAAGACCATCACCGACAGGGCAACCGGCACATCAAAAACCGCTCGACCATCCGGCCAGGTCGAGGCCCGCATCGCACCTTGCAGCCCAGAGTCTTCCTCATCGACATCCCCACCCAGGCTGTAGATCGTCCCCAGCGTCGCAACGAACACCTCGCGGGCCGGAAATGACGCGATCGCACCAACTCCGATCCGCCAGTCCCAGCCCAGGGGACGAACCGCCGGCTCGATCAGATGACCCAACTGGCCCAACAGGCTCTCTTCAATCAGCCGGGAAGTCTCCAGGTTGTGTTCTGACTTCAAGCGATCCAACGACTCCTGTGTCGCCACGGACTCGGCCGCAGCCTCCAACTGCTCGATCTCCTGTTGAATCCCATCCAACCGCGAACGATCGCCGGGAAAAGACCCGGATGCCCAGACAACAATCGTCATGACAAAAATCAATGTTCCGGCCTGCATCACGAAAGCGCGGCCACGATCGTAAACACGGCCGAACACGGCTCGCGGCGTCGGGACCTTGTACTCGGGCAATTCCATGACAAACGGCATGGTCTCGCCCGGAAACAATGTGGTCCGCAACAACCAGGCGACCGGAATCGCCACGACCGCGCCCACCAACGACATGGCAAACAGCACCAGTCCTCGCCACGTGACCCAGCCGTCCAGGAGACCTCCCTCGGGAATGAAAGCACCGATCAACACGACATAGACGGGAAGCCGAGCCGAACAACTCATCAGCGGAGCGACCAGGATCGTGATCATCCGGTCACGACGGCTCTCGATGACCCGTGTGGCCATGATCCCGGGAATGGCACAAGCGAAAGACGACATCAGCGGGACAAACGACTTGCCGCTGAGCCCAAACTTGACCATCAGCTTGTCCATCAGGAAGGCGGAACGCGCCATGTACCCGCAATCTTCCAGCACGGCAACCATCAAGAACAGCAGGACAATCTGTGGCAGAAACACAAGGACAGCACCGACGCCCCCGACGATGCCGTCAACCAGCAAGCTTCTCAACGGCCCGGGTGACATCGAACCGGTGATCAAAGATCCCACCCATTCCTGGCCGTCCCCACAGGCGTCCATCAAGGGCCCTGCCCACGAGTAGATGGCCTGGAACACCAGGAACATCAACCCAATGAAAATCACGAGTCCCGAGAACCGATGCGTCAGGACACGATCGAGTTTGTCGCTGAACGTGACTCGACGCCCTTGAGGTGCCGACACGACACCGGACAACAACTCGCCAGCCCACTGGTATCGAACCTCCGCCTCGATAGCCGGGATCCGACAGCCTGTCTCTGCCAAACGTGCTCGTGCCGCCGACAGGGGTTCCGACAGTGTCCCGGACTCACCCAGCAGCACATCCTCGACGTGGCCACCAACATCCAGCAACAGGCGTTCGACCAGGTACGACGGCACATCCTCCGTGACAACGTCGTCGGCAAGTTGCTGGCACTCGTCGTAGAACTCGTCAGGAAACAACCTGGACGCCTCAACCGGCTCTTGATCGAGGGCTTCAAAGACAGCTGCGGAGATCGCATCCAGGCCCGAACCACGGTGGGCCTCGGCCTCGACAATCGGAATCCCCAGCCGCTGTCCGAGCAATTCGACATCGATTGTGATGTCACGTCCGCGAGCCACGTCGGCCATGTTCAACACGAGCACTGTCGGTTGGCCCAGATCCAGGACCTGGCTGAGCAGGTAGAGGTTGCGCTCGAGATTCGACGCGTCGGCGATACAGACCACCGCGTCAACAGATCCCACGTCAGGCTGCCGACCCATCAAGACATCGACCGACACCATCTCGTCGGCAGATCGCGGCGAGAGACTGTAGGTTCCCGGGAGATCGATCAAGTCAACGGCACGACCATCCCACTGGACCCGTCCCACTTTTTTCTCGACGGTCACGCCCGGGTAATTCCCCACGCGGGTGTGAATCCCCGCCAACGCACTGAACAGGGTGCTCTTGCCGGTGTTCGGATTCCCAACCAGGGCAACCTGCAACGGGCGGGCGGGCGACGAGGAAACGGTTTCAGGCATATCAATCCAGGCCGACTGTCAGGTCAATCCACCGACTCGATCTGAATCCGGCGAGCCTCTCGACCACGCAATGACAGGCGGAAACCACGGACGAAGAACTCGATCGGATCCCCCAGCGGGGCGAACCCGATCACCTCGATCTCTTCACCCACCGTCAGCCCCATCTCCATCAATCGAACCGAAATCGCATCGTCTCCGGTGATCCCGAGAATCCGCCCCCTCTGGCCTCGGTCGAGAGAATCCAGCGTGGTCACCGACATCGTGCGCCTGATCATGAGAACAAAAATTCCAATAGGCCCAGTCTAGTCCAGCGGCGGCCGCGGTTCGAGTCGCAGGTGAGTGGTGGTCACACTCCGCCTTTGTCGGCGGGTGTCTTCGGCCAGTTCACCACGTCGGGCACATCGCACCGTTTGACACATCCAGCAAGGCTAGCCAGCCGGGAATGTTCAATCCGCCAGCGACTGTTGCAATCGGACAATCTCGCCGGCGATCCGGAATCGGAATTGGCGGTAATCACCCAGTGCTCTCGCTCCCTGTTTCGTCGTCCGGTCATAGTGTCCACCCAGCCGTCGACCGGTGGCCTCGCCCCGCTGATTTCGCGACCGGTGTCCATTGATGTCGATCTTCTCGGTCAGTTCCCGCAAGACTTTCCGAGCACGCTCCGCATCCCGGGCCAGTCCCTTCTCCGCGGCCCGCGCAACCAGGTTTGACAGAGTGGTCAAGTAGCGGTGGTCGTCAACTCCTTCGCGCACCGCTTCCCATCCGATCGTCGGGACCAGGTCCCCGGGTGTTGGGCGAACGAATGAGTAATGGAGTTCGGTGTTGGTGACATCCTTGAGAACCGCATCCCAGGCGGTGGGGCTCGTGTTGCCTGGATCGGCGTAGGCCCACAATGCACTTCCCTTGATCCCGGTCTTCCAACACCACATGCCAAAGTAAAATCGACTACTTTCCGCGTCGACAGGCGCCAGGTTGCAGTCATAGGACCACAGCAGCTTGTCCATTTTCTTCGATTTCTTCACCAGTTCCTCGTCAAACCCGGCTCCGGCAATCCAGATGTCGTATTGCGCCCCCAGTGCCTTGATACCGGTCGACCCGATCGCAGTCGTTGACCTCACCTTGCGATGTTCGGGATGCTGTTTCCGAAACTGGTCGAGCTTGGCGAACAGCCGCTTGGCGTTGTCGATTCGCTCCTGGCTGCCTGGCTCATCCTGAAGATACAGTGCCAACTCGGGCCATTTTTTTTGCCTGGCCTGGTC
>MDTE01000166.1_pt1 | contig 11988 bp, 12 predicted proteins | sample 811231 | NCBI WGS metagenome assembly MDTE01 (sample SAMN05326651, study PRJNA326480) | marine metagenome | isolation source: seawater | place: Indian Ocean: Red Sea | collected 2010
ATATATTTTCTCAACCTTACTATGAACAACAAGAATATTGTGAAGCCGATATAACCGATCCAGCAGTATATCCTGGCTTGGTTGCAAGTTTAATTCAAGATTACAAAGGTGTTACGCCAGGAAGAATTGAAAAAGTACAATGTGTTTCAGCTGACGAATTAATGGATGCAATGAAAAAATCACAAGGAATGAATATATGATACCAGTAGTTTTATTCAAACAGGTCAGTAAAGAACTTTGTAGATTTGTAAGTGCAGAAATGAGGATAATGGAATCTGTTTTGCGTGAACTTGATCCACAATCTATACAGCAGGAACCAGAATTTAAAGACAGCTATAATGCCTATTGTCCGCCTTGTTTGGAAGCATTAAGCCTACATATTAAACCCACAATAGAAAAACTAGTTGATAAAAAATTAGAACCGTCATATTCCTACGGAAGGATATATAGACCTGGAGCGGAACTACACAAGCATTTTGATAGACGCAGTAGTGAAGTAAGTGTTTCAATATGCTTGGAAAAAGGCAGTACGCCTTGGTATCTATGTGCAGAAGGACCAGATATGGATAAGCCAGTAAGTGCTGATCTTAACGAAGGAGATATGCTAGTATATAGCGGAGCAAAATATAGGCATTGGAGAGAAGGACCTTACACTGGTGATGAACAAATACAAGTTTTTTTACAATTTGTTGATATCAACGGACCAAATGCAGATTTAATATATGATGGCAGACCCGGATTGGGATTACCTTTTGGTTATAAAAGTAATTTTGTAGAACAAGAATTAAGAGATCAGTTAGAGCTAGGATCATAGTTATCGTGGCAATCTTCACCCTTCATAATCTTTTCAAGACATTGTCTATGTTTCAAAGCTACTTTAGGTCTCCAGGATCTTTCTATTTCAAATAACTCATTCATGTATGAATAATGTTTGTCGTAATTTTGTTTAATTAATTGTCTATCATTATACATTCTAAGACCCCACATCACTTGAGTCCAATTCAAACACTTGAATAATAAAAAGTCATTTGTAAACATGTTTAGACTTGGCATGTGTTGCTTAAATGCATCTAGGTACTCTTTGTTAAAATCAGTTAGCTCTAGGTCATTGTTTATCCAACGCCAAAATTCGCTGTCTCTACGTTCTGTAATGTAGTGTATTTGTACAAATGATATAATGTTTTCAGCAACTTCCTTGAATAATTTATTGTATTGGTTTTGTTGTATATTATCTTTTCTACTCCAATAAGGAATGCTTGTCAAAAACCCAAAACCTTGCTCTATTGTACCTCCAATACTTGTTGCTTCTAGTGGCTCTACAAACATACCTGCTAATCCCATAGAAATACAATTTTTATTCCAAAACTTGTCCACATACCCTGCACTAAATTTAATTTTTTTGCCTATTTGTAATTTTTCACCATAGTGTTTAGATACCTCTTCGAATGCATTGTCGTCAGTAATAAAGTCGTCACAATATACATATCCATTACCAAATCTATCTTGGGTCGGAATACGCCAATTCCATCCGCTACTTAGTGCAGTTGATTCAGTATATGAAGGAATGTCTTCTTCATATCCTGTAGGAAATGCAATAGCACTATTCATAGGAAGATACTTTTTACAATCTATCCACTTTGTATCTAATTTACTTGCTATAACTCTTTTAAAACCGCTACAATCTATAAAAAAATCAGCTTCGTATTTTTGGCCTGTCTCTCCTACAATGGAAGACACAAAGCCTTCGTTATCTAAAATAACATCTTGAATTATATCATCTTCAAAAATAACACCTTTAAATTGTGCAAGATGATGGAAATAACTGTTTAATTTATTAGTATCAAAATGCCATTGATTTGTTTCAGTGTCATATGGCGGAGTATGCTTATGTTGTTTATATGTTTCGGAAACAGAAACTTCGTTTTCATATCCTTCTCCAATAAATTTTTGAAACATAAAATAACAACCATTGTTTTCGTCTCGCATACCCATCCATTCTGCTAAACTATGCCAATATGCAGTATTGTCTCCATGCCAATTTGTAAACTTGATACCTATTTTGTATGTTGCTCCGGTATTCATCAGTAAATCTTGTGGCTTCAATTTTATATGATTCATAAATGATTGCCAATGTTCAGTTGAACCTTCACCAACTCCTATTATTCCAATTTCTTTTGATTCTACTACAGTGACTTTCAAATGCGGAAAACTATGTTTGGCCATTAGTGCAGATATCAAACCTGCTGTGCCGCCACCTAATATCACAAGAGAGTTTATGTTCATTGTGGATTTCCTACCTTTAATGTTATTACACTATCTCTAGCTATGTTGTAATTTATCTTTCCTTCTGGAAATGTATTAAATGCAATTGACCAACGATCAATATCTTCCGTTGATCTAGTGGTAGAATGAAACATCCAACTAGGAAAAACAATTAAGCGTCCTGGTTTTGCATCTACATATTCGAAAGGAGAAAAATCAAATTGTAAAACTTCTATTTGTGCTTCTGTACGTTGTGTTACAGGATCTTGAAAGCAAGTAGGGGCACCCGGTGTGCAATAATACACACCACTCCACATGCTCATAGAGTGTTTGTGAGGAGAATGAAACATTCCGGAATTTGCGTATTGTTTATTACACCAGCTACTAGTGATTGCAATTTTATCACAATCATATCGCATTTCTTGGCGTATCTCTTCCAAGCACTCTTCAAACCAAGAAAACAAGTGGCCAAAACCATCCTTAGTGTGCAAATCTTCCAAAGAACTTAAGGCTGTGTGTTCACGTAGTGTTCCTTTTTCTAACTTTTTTATAATATCCTGGTTATCTATGGCATCATTTTGGAAGTCATATATACTTGTAGGGAATATATCAATTTTCTTCATATAACTACTTATTTTATATTATCCTGCTAGGAAACTTATTTGAATAAATATGTATAGCTGGAGACTTAGATGACAACAAACGCTATATTTGATCGAATTAGAATTATACCAAGGGCCGACGACTTTCTTGACAGAAACGTTGGTGCAAGTGGAGAGATCTTTTTTGATAGCCAAGCAAATACACTTCGTCTGTATAATGGAAAATCTACAGGTGGTTTTTCAATACTTACAGCAGGAAATCTTACGCAACAACTATCTAGTAACGGAGTAGCTGTATTACAGAGAACTGTTACTGTTGGCGTTGATTCTGTTGCAGGACAAAGTACAGGAGTTTTTTATATAGACGGTGTAGAACGTCCAGGAACACTAAATTTAGTAAGAGGATACACTTACGTATTTGATCAATCAGATACAACAAATGCAACATATGGCGGAGTACATCATCCATTAATGTTTAGTACAGTAGAAAATGGTGAACTTGCTGGTGGCGGACACTATATGATGGGGGTAGTGTACTTGATAAATGATGATCCTGTTACTATGGCAGAATACGTAAGCAAGTTTACCGGAGCAACCTCAAGAAAAGTAATATTTACTGTACAAAGTAATGCACCTGATACACTATGGTATTGGTGCCATTTCCATACAGGACAAGGAAATAAATTTAATATAGCAGATCCAGGTACAGGTAGCGGTGGAGCAAGTATAAGCGTAGGCGATTCTGCACCTAGCAGTCCTACCAGCGGAGCAATATGGTTTAACAGCACGACAGGTATATTGTATGTGTACTATACCGACACAGATGGAAGCCAATGGGTTCAACCTAGCACAGGTAATCTATCATTAGATTACACAAATTTAACAAATAAACCAACTATACCTACAGCTTTAACTGACTTAGGAATATCAGATGGTACATTAAATCAAGTTTTAAGCACAGATGGAGCAGGTAACTTTAGTTTTGTAGACCCAAGTGGTGGTACAGGCTCGGGGGTAATAGAAGGTAATAACTATAGAATTAATATTGTTGCTGATGATTCATCAGTAATTGTTAATTCAAGTACAGGTAAAGTTCCTTGGTCAGCAATTGACGGCACACCTACAACAGTATCAGGATACGGAATAACAGATGCGGCCGGCGGAAACTTTTCATTTGTAGGTACTACAATGGATACAGCAGACAGTAGTGGTATTACAATTACACCGGCTGTAACAATGAGCAGTGATTTAGCAGTAGAAAATGATATAAGAGCTTCTAATAGAGTATATGCAGGAGAATTTATAAACACAGGCGCAGGTGCTCCGGAGATAGATAGTGCTACAACATTAACAATAAAAGCACCCGACGGCGTGTTTATGAACACGTATCCGGCTCCATTTCAAATGGGAGTGTTAAACACAGCTACAGGTACTTGGTCAGGTGGAGGCGTATCAGGCTTCACTGATAATGGCAGTGGCGATTTTACTTTAAGTTTTTCATCTGCCTTTGGCGCAACTGTAGATGATTTTCAAGTACTAGCAACAATTCAGGATAAGACTTCAGGTCATATGGTTACAATTTCAAAACCAAGCACATCACAAATTAGAGTAAAAGTAGAAGATGACACAGGTAGTGGTGCAGACGCCAAAGTATTTCTAGTGATATACAAGGTAACATAATGAGTGAAAAAGAATACACAGTAATTGTAAAAGATAGATCTGATTTAGCAGACATAGAAACAGAACTTACAGCAACTACAGGATCAGGACCTATACCTTCTAGAAAGGTAGACATAGTAAATCCCCGTCCTGGAAGCACAAGGCAAACACATTTTGCATTAACAGATGAAGAAGCAACTGCTTTACAGGCAGATTCAAGAATATTATCAGTGGAAATTCCACCAGAACAAAGAGACGATATAGAGATAGAATTACGAAAAACACAGACAGGAACGTTTACAAAACCAGGAACACTTACTTCTAATCTTGTTAACTGGGGATTAAAAAGATGTAATTGGGAAGAAAACTTATATTCAAATGCTACAAGCACAGATAGTAACGAATTTGAATATGCTGTAGACGGAGATGGTGTTGATGTTGTTATTCAAGACAGTGGAATACAAGTTGGACATCCAGAATGGTTAGATGATCAAGGTGGAAGTAGATTAAGACAAATAGATTGGTTTACAGAAAGCGGAGTATCTGGTACACAAAGCGTAAATCATTATAGAGATTTCGACGGACACGGCACTCATGTTGCAGGTATAGCCGCAGGAAGAAGATACGGCTGGGCAAAGAATTCGCAGATCTATGCACAAAAGGTTTCAGGCTTAGAAGGTGGAGGCGACAGTGGTGGAATCAGTGTATCAAATGTATTTGATACAATAAGATTATGGCATAACAATAAACCTGTCAATCCTGTTACAGGAGTGAAAAGGCCTACAATAGTTAACATGAGTTGGGGGTACGGAAGCACCATAACCGATGACCCACTTAGTGGTACTTATAGAGGAGTAGGGTGGACTTGGCCTACAGATTATTCAGACAATACAGTACTGTGGACATCCACAGGCATAGTTACAAAATTATATGGTGGAGGTACAGCTAGAAGAATACCGTTACGTGTACCTTCTGTAGATACAGAAGTAGATGATATGATAAGTGACGGCATACATGTATGCATAGCGGCAGGTAATGATTTTCACAAAGGTGATTTGTCAACAGGTACGGATTACAATAACAATGTAATATTTGGTTCTACTACATATTATTATCATCGAGGTAGTAGTCCGCATAGCGATAATGCATTTATAGTAGGAAACATAGACACAAATACAAATTTAGACGGATCCATATACAGAGATAGACCACGAGCTTCTAGTAGTAAAGGAGCAAGGGTGCAAATATGGGCACCTGGAAATGCTATTGTAAGTGCATGTTCTAACACACATGACGGTGATTATTCTCCAATAGCTTCTCCTGATGATGCAGGTTACAAAATTATGAGTATAGGTGGCACTTCTATGGCTTCTCCTCAAGTTTGCGGAGTAGGGGCTTTGCATTTAGGTGTTGAGCCTACTTTAACTCCTGCACAACTTAAAGCAAAAATTATAGCAGATGCTAAGAATGTAATTTCTGACACAGGAGCAGATAACGATTACGGTAATACAACTTCTAGTCTAATGGGTGCATCAAACAACATGCTATTCAACAGATATAACAGACAACCATACAAAACTACTGGGGGCGTATCTATAATAAATACTGCAATAGGATTTAAATCAAATGGGTAAAATTAAAATTATACTAGGTATCCAAGGTATTATAATTGGCATTTTAATTATTTTTTATCTATTAGGAATGTTAGCTATGCTAGGAATGGAATTAGAACTTATGGCAAACGATTATGAATATCATCAAATGCTACATGAACAAATCAATTTAGGAGAACTAAATGGCTATTAACTTTCCAGGCTCTCCTAATAATGGAGATACATTTACACAAGGAACAACCACATGGACATATAATGGTGTAGGTTGGGCTATAACTGATTCGTCAGTATCTGCCAACACATATAAAACGATCACAGGCGATAGCGGAGCCAGTATTGCAGATTTGCCAAATGACTCGTTTAAAATAGAAGGCGGAACCAGCATTGGTACTACAGTAACCAACGATAAGGTTGTGATAAGTTTTACTGGATCAGCAGGAGGAGCCGGCGATACATTTAAAACAGTTACATCAGACGACGGTTCGGCTGTGGCAAGTGGTGCAACTGATACACTAGGTGTGCTAGGCGGCACTAACATATCTACACAGATTGCTACCTCTACAAAAAACGTTACAGTGAATATGGATTCCTTTTCTATAGATTTTCTAGCAGATGTTGATACCACATCATCACCGCCAACTAGTGGGCAAGTTTTAAAATGGAATGGGGCACAATGGGCTCCTGGTGTTGATGCTACAACAGGAGGTGCAGGAACAGATGCCGATACATTAGACGGATTTGATAGTTCTTATTTTTTAAATTATAATAACCTTAACAATAAACCAACGATACTATCGCTTACTGCGTTAAGCATAGGTATTGAGCTGTCAGCAAGTGGAAATGGTGCTATATCTTATGATAACACAACCGGTGTTTTTAGATATACTCCACCTACAGCGGCAGGTATTGGAGCTCTAACTTCGGAAGTTAATGACCTAACATCAGCCGTAACTTGGGCCAATGTGCCTAATGCTAATATCACCCAGAGTTCTGTGGTGCAACACCAAACAGCATTGTCTATAACTGAAAGTCAAATAACTGATTTACAAAGCTATCTAACTTCAGTTTCAGCGAGTGATTTATCAGCTATTAGTGTAGATGCGTTAAGTGATGTTAACACAACCACAGCAACACCGTCAGACGGACAGGTATTAATGTGGGACAGCGGAAATGGGTATTGGAAGCCTTCTACAGTATCAGGCGGTGGTGGAGGAGAAGCAAACCAAAATGCCTTCAGTACTATAGCTGTACCTAGCCAAAGTAATATCGAAGCAGAAAGTACAACTGATACGTTGAACATTGTAGGAGGTACTGGTATATCAGTCACCACAAATGCAGGTACGGACACACTAACTATTACAAACACATCATCATCAGGTGCAACTGCATTTACCGGACTTACAGATGTATCATCAGCCGGCTTAAATGTAGCGTTAATTTATAAACCAGCCATTGCTATGTTAAAAGTAGACAATGTCAGTGCTAGTTCGTACACGTTTAATAGCCATTACTCAGGTAATAATCCAACAATTTATGTAATAGAAGGAACAACTATTGCATTTGATCTTTCAGCAATAGGTGGACATCCGTTCCAAATTCAGGAAGTGGGCGGTACTCAGTATAACACTGGATTGACGCATGTCACAGCAACAGGTAGTGTTACATTAAATGCAAGTGCCCAAGGTAAATCAAGTGGCGTTTTATATTTTGATGTTCCAATAGGTGCACCGGATCTTGAATACATATGTACATCACACGGTTCAATGAAAGGTGATATTGTCACTAAAGCCATTAGTGCTATCTAATAATATTGTGTTCCTTTAAGATTTTTACTATTCCAGAACGCAATTCATAAATCTTTTCTCTTTTATCACCAAATAAGCTAGGATGAAGTTGTCCAGCAGTCCTTATCCTATGAGCTTGTTCTAAATTCTGTATTTCTTGCTCTAAATTTTTTATTAGATCAGCAACTTGTGTTTTTGCATTTTCGTGTGTAAGAAAAGTAGCCTTGTGCTTGTAGTCTTGGATGCTCTTTTGGAATTGCTTTCCCTTAAAAAGATTTGGTAACATATTAACCTACATTATCTGCTTTTACAACATTGTATATGTCAGTATCGTCATTTAAATCACTCACTTCTGTAATAGATCCGCCTGGTGTAAGAGTGATAATCTGATGTGGCATCATTGCTTTGAATTCAAATGTGTTGCCTTCTACAAGTTCTGTTTCGAAAACTTCTGCATCTCTAGTGTTAATCCATCTAATTTTAAACTTTCCATTATTGACAAAAATTGTTTTATTTTTATTCTTGTGAAATACCATGTTTGTTTTTGCATGTATTTTTTCAAAAACTAAAATTTTTCCAGAATAATTTTGACCTTTTGCCCAAGTTAGTTCATGGCCCCATTCGTATTTCTTAACATCGTCTTTTAAATTATGTTGTTCCATATTTTACTCTAATAAATCCAATAGTTTAAATACTGTTTCCAGCTTTGTTAAATTTACCTTACTATTTAATGTGTTTCGTAATCCAAGGTGTAGAGGTTTGGGCCAGTTACCAAAATTAGTCCAAGCATATCCATTATGTTCCTTATTTAATTTAGGTATAAATTCGTCTTGCACAACACACAAATAGGTATGAAATAAAAATTTGTTGTCATTACTAATAAATGTTTCCAAGGGAATTGTTTTTGTAATGGCAACTTCACCTATTTCTTCTTTTATTTCACGCTGTAAAGCTGTCCAAGGTGTTTCCTTGTCCTCGTTAGTACCACCAACAAGTCCCCACAGATCCTTGTGTTTACCTTGTGTTCTATGTAAAAATAAAAATCTTTTGGTATTTTTGGTGTAAAATAAAGCGCCACTACAAACTACATTCTGCATGTATATAGTTATCCTAGAACTTTAATCTCCATGTTCCATGTGGATACTCACCTTCAAATGCAAGTAACCATTCACCTTTCTGGAATTTGTATTGCACACCTGTATTTAGGTTTGTTGTGTATATGGTTTTATCCTGGCTTGCACTTGCATCAAATACAATGCTCCATTTAGAACCGTCCCATTCTACAATATCATTAGCACTTGCTACAAAGTCAGTACCGTCTGCATTTTTCCAAGCATCAGGTCCATCTGTGTTTCCTGTATCTCCTAGATTCTCGTCTAGTAATAATATGCGAATGCCTGTTTGTTTTAAATTGACAGGATTTGTTTTTAACGGATCGATTATAAAATTAATTTTGCTGTTATCTCCTGTAGGACCTGTAATTACTGTGTCTGTTGGCAATGTATCGATATCCCAATTTACAACCATTGCAAAGTCATCTAAAGGATTAATTGTTACTGTGCCTATTATTTCATTTTCTAAATCGCTTCTCTTTAATCTAATCTGTGTGATACCTGCTTGATATGGTTTGTTAAATGCCTGTACATATTCGTCCCATGTAATTTTTCCTGCTAAGCCATTTTCTAATAATTTTATGCTTGTATTTAGAACTAGTAAATCATAGTTTCTATATGTAGTTGATACAACAGAAGTAGTATCGGTTTTTATGTTATCCATATAGCCATAATCTCTTTGTTCTTCACCGTTCTCGTCAATGTAAATTTTTGGTTTAATATCTGCCATAGGTCTACTTGTATCTTGAAACGCCTTTATTTCAGGCATGGAAACTTGTAAATCTATAGTACCTTTTGTTTCGTCGAAAATGCTTGTGACAATATTTGTAACAACTCCTAGTTGTTTAACTTTTGTAGGAGGTGATATGTAAATAGGAGTCGTAAATCCAAGTGTTGCTACATCAATTTCAGATTCTGTTCCCATAGGAATACTTCTACTGCTGAATGTTGTTTGTGCCAAATTGACAACACTAAGGCTTGTCCAATCAACATAGTTATCTGTAGTTTGTATTTCTAAACTAGGATTAAAAAGCATTAGGATTTGTTCCATTATTTGTAATTTTTGATCTGTATTAGTTGACCAAATATCAGCATTGACAGACAATGTGTAAGGTGTAGGCATAAGCCTTTCAACTGTGTAATTTTTGCCTTGTGTGTTTAGGTATTCTTTTCCTTCTTCATCAAATGCACGTTCTCTAATATTCAGCTTGTTAACATAACTGCTATCTGCTAATCTGGTTGTGTCCATTTCTAATCCTGTGACGTACACAGCCATTCTTGGTGCAGATGGTACTTTGTTTTCTGAATTATTATTGATTATAGAAGCAACTTGCCTGGTCATATCTCCATACATAACTGGAACTTGTACAAGTTTTCCTTCTGAATCTTTATAACTAAAGTTACTTAACATCCTTATAATTTGTGTTAAATACCTTCTAATTTGTCCATCATAAAAATGTTGCATTTTTTATTTCCATATTTTTTGTATAGTTCTAAAGATAGGAATAAAAATTAAACCTATCAAACAACCAAACATAGTACCAAACGCTAAATCCCAACTTGCCGTTGATGCTCCACCTAACCAATCACTCAGAGCGTTTCCTAATCCTGCTCCAACTACTGTGCCTATTCCCTTTTGAAAAGGACGTGGCAAATATTTTTCTAATGAAAGGCCTGTCATGGCTCCTAGTATCATTATGGCATTATCAACAATGCCAAATATAATAAAATCAATCATTAGTTGTCAGCCTTTGGTCTCAATGCCTTACTTAAACTTTGCCTTTCTTGTACAGTTTCTCCTGCAATCTTATTAGTGTTTACGTTATTAACAAAACTTCCTTTTTGTGTTGATTTAGTATCTGTTTGTGAAAGTGTCATTCTCACATTATCTTCAATTTTTATCCATCGTCTACCGTCGTATCTAAACAATCTATTAGGTAACATATCTGTTCTCAAAAAATAATCTCCTTCTGCCTGACCTGCTGGAAAACTTATACCATGTCCAAAAGCTTCACCATTTGGTGCTATACCATCTCCTAGTAAATAACCGTCATACCCGGTACGTTTAGGAGTTTGCATGACTCTATCAGCTAGTTCAGTTGCCACACTTGCATCTAGTTCACTGGTATCTGTAGTTACAAGATCAACTTTTCCATTTTCGTCTGTTGCAAGAGTAAAAAAGTTAGTTGTGTCATAACCTGCAGATTTGGCGTCAGCTTCAGCTTGTTTTACAACAGCATCATTTATTTCTTTCTGCTTATTGTAATTACTCATTAAGTCTCTGAGAGTGTCACCTCCTGGCACATCTTCATCTGCTGGTTGATCGAATATATCTTTGTATTCCTGGCTATCCATTATCTGCTTTAATTTTATACGGTATAGGTGTGGATACCAAGTGGGGCTAAATCCTTCTGAAGCTCGACTTACTTCTTCTATAACATAAAAACGCTTCAGTGCAAGTGAAAAATCATCTAATGCATGTTCGTCTTTTAGATGTGGCAGTTCAATTACATCTCCTGCCATTAATTTTCTACCTATTGTTTTGACACTTGCATTAATATGCACGGTCATAAAAAGCGTATCGTTACTTAAAAATAATCCAAATTGACTTAAATTAAAATCTATATCTGCAACATTATATACACCCCTAATCGTGTAGACATCCTCTGCATATTTTCTATCTCTGTTTTCTAAAAATAGCAAATCTTGTATATTTGTTTCTGCAACAGCATCATATCTAGGCTGATCAGCTGTGGCATCTGCTTTGTCTATTTGTTTAGGACCAAGGTATTTGTGTATATGTACATCAGTTCCACCAACAGTAAACATCTCATAGATTCTATTATCTATAAATTCAAAATCTTTCCCTTTTTCGGGTTTGTATAAAGACAGTCTCGGCATATACATATTTATCGAACGATAAATACTACGGAGACAATAGTATATGGCAACATTA
>MDTE01108874.1_pt1 | contig 11988 bp, 7 predicted proteins | sample 811231 | NCBI WGS metagenome assembly MDTE01 (sample SAMN05326651, study PRJNA326480) | marine metagenome | isolation source: seawater | place: Indian Ocean: Red Sea | collected 2010
CGCTCAAGCGTGGCATAAATCGCCTCAAGCCGACGCCCCCGTTCCGGATCCTCCACAACATTGACCAGCCAACTCAGATACTGCTGACCACCCGGCGCACCCGGATCCCGGAACCACATCGACAACACAGTCGACCCAGTCTCAAGCGGTTCGACGGCGACGTGCGCACCGCCCTCCGGATCCACGTACCGCAGGGCAATAACCTTAGCCCCCGCCTCCGGAATGTAGGTTCGAACCGGAGGCTCACGAAACCGCAACACCCGCGGCCGATTGACAACCAACGTCAGCGTGTTTTCCGGCCCCAACTCCTCGGCCACAAAACGCTCATAACGAGCCTTCACCTCAACACCAGGGCGAGGCACCCCCAAACCCTGAGGCAACTCCGGCAGAAACGGCAGACGCAAGCCACTCAACCGCCGCGACTCGACACGCCCCGATTTCCCAACCGGGCCCGGAGTCAACGGCACCGCCTCCGACCTAACGGCCGAGGCCTTCCTACCGACAGGGGCTTTTCCCGGCTGCGCAAACAACACCGTGTCGCACAACAGAGCCCCAGCCAACAATGGCGCCAAGAAAAACAACAGGGCAAAGCTTCGGCGAACCAAGTTCGCTAGCAAAGACATCATCAACGCTCCGCGCCGCCTCTTCTCAGCGGTCGAAAACAATTACAGGTTGCGCGGTCCGACCAGTTCTAACGGTTGTATCGACTCAACCGACTGGCAAACATTCGCTGCATTTTCCGGTTAACGATATTTTCACGACGGGCCATTTACTCACTCCTTCTCACGGGTGGTTCAGTCGCTCCCCGGCAAACCTTTATCTATCACACCGGCCTTTCAAAGAGGCAGTGAGCCATCAACAGCGGTGGCAGAAATCCCACTGGCAACACGATTTCCGTCAGGAGCTGCCGCGACACTCATCGCAGTGAGGCAGCTCGTGACCGTTGCAAGCAGAAATCCCCGGTGCACGCCGTCGGCTGAGGATGGGGCACCGGTTTTGCGACTCCAGCTACATCACCGTCGAACAATGTCCTGCTCGGGCCGAAGTGACACACTGGAATGGTCTCTGCTAAACACGGGGAAGTGAACCCGAACAATGAGGCAACAGAAACATGATTTCACGACTCTCACCTCTTTGTCTCGTCTTGGTCGTCACTTGCGTTGGCAGCAATGCCAAATCCGACAGCCCCAAACACACACCAGTGTCCCTGGGGCCCGGACCGCAATTGTTCATCGACGACCATCTCATTGAGAAACAGTCCTTCCTGCAACGCACCGTCAACAATCCGAAGAGGCGGCCACAGCCGGTCATTCCGGGCGGTGATACTTACCGTATCAGTCAGCCATTCGTCAGCGTCGTACGGGATGCCAGGAAGGGCATTTTTCGCATGTGGTATGAGGTTCCAGTCGCAGACCACAGAACCTCCCACGTGGCCTACACCGAGTCCAGGAATGGCATCAGTTGGCCACCGCCCAAGGTCCTGCCGAACTACTTTCGTGACAAGGATTACACCCACGCCTGCCGCCTGAGTGTCGTCGATCACGGCCCCGACTGGCCCGTTCCAAACAAGCGATTTGTCATGGCCGTTGATTCGCAGATCCGCTCCGGAACGCGTGTTGCCTACGTCAGGATCTTCACATCTGCCGATGGGCTCGATTGGACTTTGCTCACCAACAAACCTGGCATCGCACACAACAACGACATCACGTCCCTGCATTGGGACCCGATTCGCAAACAGTACATTGCCATCGCCAGCCAGGTGATTGCGGGAATCACCGGACTGGCCCGGGTCCCTCATCAATCCGAGAGCAAGGACCTAATCAACTGGTCTCCCAAAAGGCAGATCATTCAGCCCAGCCTGGCACCAATCGAAATGTACGCAAGAAATCTCAACGACGGAACGACGCAATTTTACGGCATGTCCGGAATTGTCGTTCGTGGCGAGTTGATGATCGGACTGGTCAAGGTCTTGCAGGACCACCTGAATGCGACGCCGGGCAAGACTGCTGCGGAAATGGGAAGTCCCGGCCGCGCGTACGCCGGATTCGGTTACACCGTCCTGGCCTGGAGCCGTGACGGGCACACGTGGCAACGGGATCACGAACCGTTCATCCCGAGGAACCGTGTCCCCGGCACGTTCGACTACGCGATGTCCTGGGGAGACGCCCAGGTCATCACCGACCAGGAAACGCTCATCTATTACGGTGGCTACAAACGTGGCCACAAAGTGAATCGGACCAAAGAGCGGCAACTCGGACTGGCTCGAATGCCCCGCGACCGTTATGTCAGCCGACTGGCGGGTCCGAATTTCGGCAGATTATTGACCAAGCCGCTGGTATTAACGGCCCGGTCTCTCACGGTGAACGCAAACGTGAGAGGAGAAGGTCGTGTTCGGCTGCTCGATTCCAGACGGAAGCCACTCGACGGATTCGGGTGGATTGAGTTCAAGGGGGATTCGATCGAGCACAAGATCGACTGGAGCAGTCGACTGACGAGCGTTTCAGGAAAGGTGGTCCACCTGGAGTTTCAACTCAAGGACTCCCAATTGTTCGGCTTTGATCTGCACTGACCACAACCAGCCCCAAGTGGCCCGCTCTCCCTGGTTCTGGAACTGCCAGGGGAATGCCACGTGCGGCGAGCCCTGGAACTATTCTCGGCGACGCCCCGGGGCGGTTCGCCTCTTTGAACGAACCCGGGTAGGAACCGGCACCTCCGTCTTCCATGACCTGCCATCCCGACGGCCGTTACGCACGTGGAGCCCGTGACTCTTGGGACGTCGGGTGAATCTGTCCGCGGCATCGATCAAGTTTTTCTTGAGATCCCGCTCCGAGACACTCACATCGATCCGTCTCAAAAGCCGGCCTTTCATGCCATAGACGTCCGGCTCGACCACCAGGATTCCGGTTTTTGCACCGGCGCCATCCACGATTTTCAGATCATCGGGTTTCGTTGTCGAGGCGTAAATGAACTTGCCCGCCAGCGATTCCTCCCAGATGACGCCACTCAGTTTTGAGTTCAACTCGTCTACCTCTCTTCGGTCTTTTCCGAAGACAACAACACCGGGAAGACCGTCACAACTCGCCACGTTGATTCCCAGCCGGACAGTCTTCATCCGCGGGACCGCCGGACGCGGACTGCTCGTCGTCGTTTTCGGCGAGAATTGCCGGGCGATCCGCTGCAGGTCCGCGACCATGGCCCCCGAGTTGGGGTAAAGATAGTTCGGACCTCGAACACTACGCCTGAGTTTTCTTTTCCCGTCTGGTGACAGGATACAGTAACCGAAGTTCCTCAGTTCCTCGGTTGGGGACCGGAGGAAAGCCCATTTCAGGAACCCCGCTTCCCGTTTGTCCTCGTAGGTCGCCGTGCGAATGCAGACAAATTCACGCGAGATCTTGATGAGTTGTTTGTTGGACAAGAAACTCCTGTCCATGTTTTGTTTGCCCGGTCACCACATGCCCGGAACGCCACGGCACTGCGCCGCCGCGGTAATGAACAGGATCGGTTTCCCTGTCCGTTTCGCCTCGGCCAAACCCTCAGTCAAAACGCCGTACCACGCGATGCCAGGAACCACTTTCCTGCTGCTGGGCACGCTGCCCCCATACGAGGCCCCGGCTGGCGACGGAAATTGCGCTACCACCGATGAGGACAAACCCACAGCAACCATTGCCGCAGACAAAACCAGCCAGCGACAGTCCTCTGCGGATGCTCTCATGCTTCAATTCCCGAACAGGGTTCTGCGGAACAGCCCCGACCTGACGGTCGTGGGCCACAGGCCTCTGACACCACCAGTTCGATTCTACCGGGCCGTTCCCAATCAAACAAAATCAAAACACATGGATCGAAAAACCCGCACGAATACCGGTGCGACTGTTCACTGGAATGGTGATCGCACCGGCGCTGTGAACAATCGAGATCCCGGTCGCACCGACACTTCCGCCGGCCCCTGTCCCCTTCATCAAACGTCCGATGCCGGCCCACGAACGGTCAAGGTGACTTTTGCCCCCGGCCCTGACAGCTTCGTTGAGGTCATTGCGAGGACGGCGAGACAAGACGCGTTCTTGTGGCCGAGGGAGGTTTCAGATGCGAATCCATAAACCCATAGATCAATTGACGTGATTCGTGCGCAACCGAGTGACCACGTCCATGGACATAAAAGCCAAAGTTCTTCGAGGCGCCTTCCAGTTCGTAGACTTGCATGATCTTCATGAGCATCAGCAGCCGTTGTCTCTGCGTCGGTCCATACCCGTCGTTCAGCCCCGACAGATCCAAAAAAGCGCGTGGGGCGATCAGGGCGATGATTTCGTGGAAGTCGATCGGCGGCATCTCACCCTTGAGCAGACCATCACGAATGGGCTTGAAGTAGACGTACCAATGGTCGCGTGACCACGCCTCGACACGTGGGTTGTGTCGAAAGAATGATGCACCGCAATTGCAGGCCGACGCTTTGATGCGATCGTCGTAGGCGGCCAGAAAAAAAGTCCCGTGCCCTCCCAGCGAATGCCCGAGCGCACCGATCCTGTCGTCATCAACCTCTTCAAGGTTCTGCAGCACGTCGATGGCGATGGAGTGCTCGTAGGTGAACTTCCCGACGGCCGTCCATTTCGGGTGTTTCTTATAGAACGCCCCGGTTTCATAGGGCCCCTTCTCGGGAATCCGGTGTCCGGACACGAAATGCTCGGGAGCGATGACAACATAGCCACGACGGCAAAGGTGATCGAGATAGGCCTTGTCTGGATTGTCGATCAACCCTGCAACCCGTTGCTTGCCGTGTTTGTACGTGCCGTGCAAGGCCACGATCGCCGGAGCCAGGCCATCGCGTTCCAGAGGAATCCCCAGATACGCATGCGCTCGTTCACCGGCCTCCACGCAATAGCTGATCAACTTCCGCCGATAGACATTCTCGACGATGACCTCTTCGTGGACCCGCAAATCCAGTGGCGGTTTTTTGGGCTTGTGCTGATCCTGGAGCAACTGGAGATAACGGCGTTTCAGCATCGCGCGTCGCTTTCGCCAATCGTCTTTCGTTTTCAGTCCCTCCGTCAAATCGTCCCACGACGAGCGAATTTCGGGGACCTTGAACAACTCGGGCTGCTTGCGATTCTGCGCCTCAACTCCGACCGTCCAAGACAACAGGATCAGAGCGACGGTGGGATACCTCATGGTGTCTTCCCCAATTCCAGGTGAGCGTGGGTACAAGTTCACTGACAGCGATGGCCGACACAACCAGTGACAGTGGTGCCAGGCCGTGTACGCCAGTTCTCACGTGCGGCTGATGAGCGGCACACGACAGGACGAGTTCGGGGATCGGCCGGGTCAAAGAATCTGATCGATCACCCGGCCACGACTGATGGGCAGTGGCCGTCCGGTTGTGTCGTGCAATTCGGTGTCCGGCGAATACCCCAGGCAATGAAAGACCGTCGCCATCAGATCCCGCGGTTCCACCCTTCCGGACACTGGATAAGCGGCACGATCATCCGACTCGCCGTGCACAACACCCCCCTGCACACCGCCACCGGCCAGTGCAATCGAGAAGCAGTGGCCCCAATGATCACGTCCGGCCCGGGTATTGAACTTCGGCGTGTGTCCAAATTCGCCGACCCACAAGACGAGCGTCTCATCCAGCAGGCCGCGGTCGGCCAGATCGGTCAGCAAGGCGGAGTACGCCTGGTCCATCCATGGCATCAGGTAACGCTTCAGCAAATCGTTGTGCTTGTCGTGGGTGTCCCAGCTTCCGCCATTGGGTTCGTTCTCGACCTTGGCCCAATTGATCTGCACGAGCGACACACCAGCCTCTACCAGTCGCCGCGCCAACAAGACGCTTTGAGCCCACCGGGTCCGACCGTAACGATCGCGGGTCGCATCCGATTCCTGCGACAGATCAAACACTGAGCCGGATTTCGAGCGACTCAACAATCCAATCGCCTGCTGCGTCTCACGTTTCAACCGGGCCACGGCGGACGAGTCGGCGACCCGGTCCGCACGACGGTTCACCTCCTTGAGCAAGGCGAGTCGCTTGTCCAGACGCCGCTCTGTGACTTCTTTCGGCAAAGCCAGGTCGGGAATCTTGAAGTCTGCCTTCGACGGGTCACAGGTCAGCAGCCACGAATCGTACTGAGGCCCCAGCACGCCGCCGGTTTGCCCCGGCCAGGGAATCACGCCCATGTTGGCGATGCGATTGGGAAGCGTGATGGCCTGTGGAAGAGCGCCGAACTGCTGATCGACATATTTGGCCATGGCCCCCCAGTGCGGGGACAGGTTGGGCGGTTTCGAAATGGCACTTTCCGCATTGAGTGGAATGTGCGGTACACCGGTCATCATCTGGTAACCGCTTGACGAATGCGCGTTGTCGTTGGTGACCATCGCTCGGAGCACCGCGATCTTGTCGGTCAACTGGGCCGTCCGCGGCATGAGTTCCCCGACGAACAACCCGGGCGTCTTACTGGCAATCGCACCGAACGCACCACGGACCTCTTCGGATGCTTGTGGTTTGGGGTCCCAGGTCTCGTGCTGAGGTGGCCCACCACCAAGAAACATCACGATCACGGACTTTGCCCGGCCAAGTGCTGCCCCCGAGGAGGTCACCGACTGTCCGGCGGAAAGACCCCGCAGGCCGAGAGCCGTGCCACCCAGGCCGGCGCCACCAAAGAGCCAATCTCGGCGCGTCCAATCACCATCGTGAATCGACTGCGGAATTCCCTGTGACCTCGACATGTTCGTCGCTCCGCTCACTCGCAATCGCCTCAAGCTATGTATACGACAGCACGTCAGTTTAACCCCAAACGTGCCATTCCTCCAACTCGGTTTCCAATACACAAGAAACTCGTGGAAGTCGAGGAAATCCCAACGTCGCATCGAGGTCGGGCACTCTGGCTGACAGACACCCACCGTATACAAACGCCAGGGGCGTGATCGGAGGCTCCTGGGACCGGGGCGTCATTCATCTCGTTTGGTGGCCGCCAAGCGATTGATGGACTTTTCCAGGAGGCCGAGATGAAGCGGCGACTTTCCATACCTGTCTCCGGTCATTTCCCAACGGGGGAAACGGCGATGAGCGCCTCGATGGCATCGGCGATGCGTCGCCGCCGTTCCAGCAACAGGTCGACATCTCCCGACATGTCATACTGCGAACTGACCAGGGCATCAGGGACCCTGGTCAGCGCCTTGGCCTCCGCATGAGTTTTGGCCGAAAGTCCCTGGCCGACGCGACGCGCTGACCGGGCGACAAGCTGCTTGAGTCGGAACAGGTAGTCCCGATCCTCGACCCCATCGCGAAGCATCTCGACCCGGATACTGGGAATAATCTCGTCCGGCCCGGCAGCCCGTCGCCTGAAATAAAACACCTGGCCATCGCCTCGGCCGTCGGCACCCGGTTTCACGAACGTGCGTCCGTAGACCGACGCATGCCACAACAGCACTCGTCGGATATCCCATTTCTCCTGCAACCAAAACCAGGTGCGAATGTCGACCGCTGATTCTCGCAGTGTCAGACCAGGATTGTTCAGGTGTCCACAACTGTAACACCACAACTCCTGTTTCAGTGACCGGGCGGTCTTGTGTGTGTCATCGCGAAGGTGATTCATCATGATGCAGGCGATATCGAGATTCGGACCAAAACTGTCGGTCGGCTCTCGCGTCATCATGATTCGCAATTTTGGAGCGCACTTCCGGATGATCGCAAAGTACCGTGTCAGCGGCTCTGTCCACTCGGCCTGGTGTGGTTCATCCGCAGCATAAATCCACCAGTGCCGCGTCCAGTTCCTTGACTCCAGGTGGTTGTAGAACTGCGTGATGTACTGTTCGAACCACTTTCGAGACTGCTTGTTCTCGGGTTTCCTGGCATCCAGATCCTCACGAGCAACGGGATTCACGTAGATTCTTCGCGTGGTGTCATTGCCCTGCACGGGAACACGCCAGTCAAATGCCCAGGGGGCGAACACGCCCGCACCGGTGTACGGAATGCCGATCGAGAACGACGTTTGGCCGGCCGCGAGGCGTGCTTCCACCTTCCTGTCGAATTCCGAAAAGTCGAGTTGGAGGTTGCCTTCACGATCGAGCGTGCGCCGGGGAGTGACGGTGCCTCCGCTGGATGAGATGCCACTGATCTTCCACGCTTCCATCTCGGATTGAACCGGCCCCACGGTCTGGAATGGACTGACACGGGGCAGGGTGAAATTCCTGACGCGGAGGCGGAGAGGAATCCGCGTGATCTTGCCCTCGCGACCACCGGTGCTCAACGATCTGATGGTCACCTCCGATCCATACACCCCCGCAGGTGTGTCCTGAGGCACATGGATGGTCAACCACCATGACTGGACGCGCCCGCGGAGCACATCAATCGGGTAGGCCCTGGGCAGGGGATCCGGCCAGTTCATGTCACCCGTGCGTGCTGTTCGAACCAGCCTGACCGTCACCATCTCACGGCTGATCCTGGCAGGCTTCTCCGACGCCATCGCCGGTTTCGGTGACTGCTGAACAAAATCACCCACAGCCACCTCGGACATGGTCATGTCCACCGCGATCGGGACGACGACCAACTGGCAACTCTCGTACTCGTTCCGGGCGGCGTCCAGGGTCCAGGTGTTGCCGATTGGCCCCGAGTACGGACGATCCGGAAAGATCCGATGCAGGGCGTCGGTGACTCCCCAGGCAAAGTCCTGCTTGTCGGCAATGGCCTGGCGGAGCCTCGCCGGCCCGAGCGCGTCAGCCACCGCCGCCTGCTTCCTCTCGAGACGATTGAGCTTCAGTCGGATCATCCATTCCCCGGAGGGTGAACCCTCTTCATCGCCGTTGAGGTCCTGGTTGGTCCACTTGCCGTCGACGAGCGAATAGCTGTGTCCGGATCGCTTGCTGTCATCCACGGCGACCACCAGGAATTTCTTCTTCCCGGCATCCCCGTACTTCAACGGGTTGGTGGTCCAGACCGTCAATTCGTTGACACCCTCATTGATGAACCTGGCGTTGGGAACCCGGACGACGGCCCAGGCCGCCTTCTTCCAGTTGACCGCCCCGCGAGTCCGCAGCAATGGAACGTCTTCGACGCGGCGCACCCACTGGTGCCCATTCAACGAGAACCAGAGCCATTTCCAACGGTCCCAACTGAAATGCCCGTCCGGAGCCCGCAGCGCTGCGAGAATGTGCAGTTCGGCCGACTGCACGTCCCTGGTGGACTGAACCAGGAAATCCTTGCGAAGTCGGTGCGTCTGGTTGGGCCAGGGTCTGACTGGCCATGTCACCTCAGAGCCCCGACGACCGGAATCATGCCGAACAATCTCATCCGGGCCGAGATCACCTCCGGCACGTTTCACGTCGTCGGCAACTCCGCTGTTGATGCTGGCAAGCAACAGAATCCCGACCAAGGACAACATTCCAAAGAAACGTTCCATAGTGAGTGCTTCCACGTTTTTTTTACCGTGCCCAGTCTCGGCGGCAGGCATCGTGATCGCAAGCACAAGCCAGTGCAGAACGGAGACGCCGGTTGTTCGTCCCGGGCCATCAACGACGCCAGCGGGAAAAAGTGGATGCGACGGAAATCGAGTTCACCGGCCCGTTCTCGTTTGATCTGGTTTGCTCGACTCCCTGGGGATCTGTTCCACGATTTTCATCGCGGCTTGCCCCGTGATTCTCTCGACGTGAACTGAAAGCCAAACAACCGGGCATCAGTCATTTCGATATGGAGTCGAGTGGGTTTCGCAGCGAGTTCCCCAACATCCCCCCCTCCCTTCCACTCAACGGCTTTGCCAAGCCAATCACCGGTAATGGGAACGCACTTCTCCACGGAGAATTTCGACAGCGGCCGCCCCTCCGCATCAAGGAGACCGATTCGTATGCGTCCACCGCCACGCACCTGGACATTTAGGTTCAACTGGTCACCAGTAAAACGCAACGCGGGACTCGTGAATGCCCCCCCCTTCGGGCCCGCCGTCGCGGCGACGAACCGGTCGAGCCGGGCAACGACACGACTGTACACCCGGGCGTTTTCCGGCTTCGTCAGGTTTTCGAGTTCTGCCTCCTGGTGACGCAACGGCGATCCGGAATAATACAGCCACAATTCGTCTCCCACTCGGATCATCCCCTGCCCCATGTACAGGGATCCGCTGTCGAACACGTTGCCCTTGCCCAGGGCAATGAACGCCGTCTTTTGATCCGGTCGCGACCAGCGAATGCCATCGCGGCTCACTGCCAGACGAATGTCCAACGTATCGGGCCCGTGCTGATACAAGCTGGGAAACATCAGGTACACGTTCGGTGCGTGGGCGTACTTGAGAACCGCCGAGTTGTAGAGATCGCTGTTTGGAGGATCCTCGTCGCTGGCTTGTGCGACGAGTTTCAACGGACCGAGGTGAGAGAATTCGGCACTTTCAGATCGGCCCACGGACCGTCCCCGACCACCGACACGACCGAAAACCACGTACCGCTCACGCGACGCATCCCAAAAGCCCGAGTACTGGCTGTCGGCGAAGACATCAATGATCGGCTTGGGAAACCGGGGCCATTTCAATCCATCCGCCGAATACATGCCGGCGATACGGTGGGGGCGTTGACCTGGCCGGACAAAGAGCCCTTGTCCAACAGCCTTGTAACGCGCCTTGGACGATGCATGAGAATCGATGAACACCCCCGTGCCGTGCACCCGCGATCGGTTGCTGAGTGTTTTTGACCCGATCTGCCGAAACAGGATGTTGTTCCGGTCGCTGCCCTTGTACGAAAACATCTTCAAGTTCGGCTTGGTCCAGCGGATGCCATCACGGGATTCCGCATAACAGAACGACGTGTCATTGGCCGTGGGCCACCCGTCCACGTCGTACGCCTCATACCACATGCGATACTTGGCACGTCGGTCGATTCGTCCTTGATCCTGTACCACGTTGAACCAGTTGAGCGATGCACTTTCCCACTCGTGTTCCCGCCCCAGGACGACATCACCGGTTTTTCGTGGTGGGTGAATCTTAAGATTCACGCCCTCCGACTGCTCCAGGAACATTCCATCCAGGATCAACTGCCTGTCGGAACCAACGTCGATTGGTTCAGCAGCATGGAGACCATCGCCACGAGTGACGCACAGGGCCGCGGAGATCATCAACAACTGCTGGATGGTTTTCATCATGGACCAATGTTCCGTTTTCACTTGCGTGCTTGCGACTTGACGAACCGACAGGCGAACCGATGATGCCAATTGTGAATTGACACCGACTCACCATCCCATTTCTTTTCACAGGGCCCTTGGCCCGGTTCGCCAACCCGCAAAAATCCCCGGCACCAAGTTGAGCCTCAATCAGCGACTTCGCAAGTGTCCGGATCGAGTGGAAAAGCCAGCGTACCCAGACAGTCATCACACCGACAATCGGAATGGATCATGAACAAGCACTCTTTCACCAAGTTGGCCGTGGTTGCGAGCTTGTTTTTGACGTTCGGGGTTCGCGCCAACGGCGCCGCCGAGAGGTTGAACCTGGTGCAGGATGGCCGCCCCTCGGCAACCATTGTCTTGCCCAAGGCCCCGACGCAAATCGAGAAGTCGGCGAGCCTCGATTTCCAGCGATGCATGAAACGGATGTCGGGGGCTGTGCTGCCCATCGTGGCCGAACCGGAACAGCCGCAGGGCGTTCGGGTCGAGATCGGGGGGACCGAACGAGGGCGTCGTTTGCGAGCAGAATTGTCGCGATCCAAACACCGCAGCGACGAAGCCTGCGTGATCAAGGTGACCGAGCAGGCTGTCGTCCTCGTTGGCCGGAATGACGCCGCCACCGGTCATGCGGTCTACTCGCTGCTTGAGCGTTTGGGCGTCCGGTGGTTGCAACCATCACTCGCCTGGGAAGTCGTTCCTCGGCGCAAAAGCGTATCGGTCCGAATCGGCCAGCAAGTGATGGCTCCCCACTTCGACCGCCGCGGTGGCCTGGCTGTCAGCGCAACGAAGATGGACGACTCCTGGGCCGACAGCATGCAGTCCTTTGCACGCCGAAATCGCCTGGGCGGATGGGATCATATCGGGAA
>MDTE01192026.1_pt1 | contig 11988 bp, 11 predicted proteins | sample 811231 | NCBI WGS metagenome assembly MDTE01 (sample SAMN05326651, study PRJNA326480) | marine metagenome | isolation source: seawater | place: Indian Ocean: Red Sea | collected 2010
ATGTCTGAGCCCTCTCATCAGAAAGAATATGGCTTTCACCTGATGAAGATCTAATGCTGCCCATAAGAAGACCTTTATTCAACTCTCCCTGAATTTGTTTCAATGAACGGTGCAGCAAAACCCGCGTGGCGGACTCACTCTTGTTGATATGGGATGCAACTTCCTTACAAGACAAGCCCCAGGCATACCGCAAAGTCAATACTTCTTTTTGCATAGGGGTCAAATGGTCAAAAACCACCAATAAGTCCGGATCAGCATCTGTGTCAAAACATTCTTCATAGCTTCCGACAAGTTCCTCAATATCTTCTGCCGGACTTTCCTGCCGTCTGCTTTTCCGACGCAAATCATCAACAATGTGATTATGGGCAATTGAGAAAACCCACGATCGAAATGCTTTGTGATTTCCCATAAATTTATGTATAGATCTCGCTACTGCTTCCATTACATTCCCTGCTAAATTCTCTGGGTCCGTTGACCCCTTACCTCTCGCGTATGCCGTTATCGAATGATTGTATTCTTTGCAAAACCACCTCCAAGCCGACTCATCGCCGGCTTGGAGAGCTGAGATTGTGGGCCTTCTAGCCATCACTCACACTGTGTTCGCTTTAAGAAAGCTCGCACAGTTACAACTTTAGGCATCCACAAACAAGGCAGGTTTCTCAAGAACGGATCCTTACAAATGATCGATTGAGATGTTCTACCCGGCCCAGTTTCTCTTTCACTGATACTGAATCTACTTTGTTGACCCGTGAAATGCTTGGCACCTTAGAAATGGAACCAACTGGTTTCTGCCTCGGAAGACGTAACGGCTGTTCAGAGATTACTGGTGGCAGTCGAAGCGGCAGATCTTTTATCTGCAGATCGATAATCTCACCCTTCCAGTTCGTAACGGGCCGTATTCGGTTACCTTCACTCTCCCCTGAACGGACGAGGTTCGGCATCCAGTCGGGGTGAGGGGCCAATAAATTCGCCATACAATGAGGGCAACCAGGGATCACCATATTTACATGATTATCATGGTCATGCTTATCGAACCCGATTGCATCCTTGATGGGAAGCACAGAAGTAATCTCCTTCAGTGGCTTTGGAGTTTGTTTCTCAAACACATCCACCGAAGCAGCATCCTTTATTTTCACTGAATCCACGGTTTTAAGTACCGCAGCATCGCTGATACCAGCTATCCCAACGGATGTAGCCATCACCAAAGAGGTTACGGTCTTTGCCAGAGGTACAGCTGCTATTCCAAATAAACTCATACTCTTTCCTTTCTCACATACGGTGTGATTTACACCGTCAAAGAGGTAATCGTTTACCAAACGGATTTTGTTACACGAAATACGATTTTGTTGAAAATTTTTTAGTTACCCAGCTGAGTCAGATGAATACTCAGGCTTTTGGTGTGGTTTAGAGTCCTTATCTAGAATCAGAAAGAAAGGGAAGGAGTCATTTGGTAACACATGAAACCCAACGATTATCGGTAGTTGCTGATAAGCAAGAAATAAGAGAAGTTTTGATGCGGTATGGGCGAGGCGTTGATCGGCTAGACGAAGACCTTATTCGCTCTTGCTACCACGAAGATAGCTTTGATGATCACGGCCATTGGAAAGGCAACGGGCAAGACTTCGCAGCGTTCATAGTTGCATCCTTGCGAGAACGGTCTCATCACACGACACATGCCGTGGCGAACGTTCTAATTGAAATCAACCCATCGGACCCTGATAAAGCACGGTCAGAAGCCTACAGTCTGGCGTACCTCCGAAGAAACGATGAAAGCGGAAGAGAATGGCTTGATTTCTTCTCTGGCCGGTACGTTGACAAATTTGAGCGACGAAACGGAGAATGGAAAATCGTACATCGGGTCGTAGTCCATGATTGGTCTATTTCCAACCCACTCGATGCAAGCTCATTCCCACTACCCATGGATTCATTTGCCCAGGGGAAACGAGACAGAACCGATCTCGTTTATCAATGGTGAAAGAAGGCCAGAAGAAACAAATTTACTTGGGTATTTGAAAACCCGCCGCCTCACGATCCCAGATACCCTCATCAACTTCTCGATTCCGCAGCTCGTTCTTTCGAACCTTCTCAGTTGGGGTTTTTGGCAAATCATCAACTGCGACAATGTATCTGGGCATCATAAAACGAGGAAGACGGGGGGTTAGATACCTCATCAGAGTCTCAGGATCGAAAGATTCATGATTCGGCACGATGTACACCTTGATATCCTCTTCCCCGAATTCTGAAGGGACACCAACGGCAGCAGTTTCAATCACATCAGGTGAGTCGTTAATCACTGCTTCCAATTCCATGGAGGACACGTTTTCTCCTCTATGGCGGATAGCGTCCTTGATCCGGTCAACGAAATAGAAATTACCGTCGTCATCCTCCAGTCCAGCATCACCGGTATGGAACCACCCATTGCGCCATGCCTTTGCTGTCGCATCAGGATTCCGCCAATATCCGGCATTTAACAACCATGGTTGATCAGAACGAACAATAATCTCACCCAATGTCCCCTTGGGAACTTCATGGTCGTTTTCGTCCACGATCCGAACTTGGTAGCCATCCCGTAATCGACCAGCGCTTCCTTTCGGCCCTAAATCCCAACCTGACATAACTGGACAGGAAATCTCAGTCATATTGAACACAGTGGCTATTCGAAATCCAAAACGATCCATGAAAGCCTGTGAGTCATCCGGAGTCGGAGCCATTAATACATTCCTCAGCGGATGGTCAGCATCTTTTCTAGTCGGCTCCAAATTCCAGATAAAAGCAGGTGTTGAACCAATAAGCAACGTGCATGAGCAATTAAAGTTTCGAATATCTTCCCAGAAAGCTTCAGTCTTAAATGATTCACGGAGAACGAATCGCCCTCCGAAAATAGCCGACGCATAAAAAGCTAGTTTCCCACTCATATGAAACATGGGGAAAGGTGAATACCATGCATCCTCCTCCCCAAGGCCGTCCAAAGGTATGCATCCTGTTGCAGAGGCATGGGCATGCGCCCACGGGATAACAACCCCCTTTGACGGACCGGTTGTTCCCGAAGTGTAAAGAATACAAGAAATATCATGGGCCAACGGACGGTCCAGATCCAAAGCATCATTCCCTTCATTCAAAAAGGAAACCACGTCAACGATTTCAACTTGAGCGGTTCCATCTGGTTCGTATTCCCCGATAACAACAATTTTCTCCAGTGATTCAAGGTCATCGCCTATATCTAGGAAGCGATCAACGAACCGAGATCCAACTACGGCTAATGAAGCCCTACTGTCATTAATGACATGGGTAAGAATAGAACCAATATACGCAGTATTCACCTGAACTTCGATCCCCCCCAACCGGGAAACCGACAACCATGTGATCGCTGACTCAAACATATTGTCAAGCATCACAACAACGGTGTCGCCGAGATCAATTCTATTCGATGAGAAACTTTCCGCCCAGTTGACAACTAACGTATCCAATTCCGAAAAAGTTAGGCTAGAACCATCAACTGACTGGATGAACACCCGGTCCGGTGTAGCTCTAGCCCGATCTGCTAGCAGATTGGGAAGCACATACTTTTCGTCAAGCATCAGCACCCTCAACGTATACGCTTACATCGGAAGTAGATTCAACGACTGCTTTGCCAGCAGCGATAACCTCCACATCATTCCCATCCAGCCCATCAGTTAATGGCCGGACCAACGCAAATGAGCAATGAAGAAGCGGCGGGGTCACACTATTATCCACCTGCAGAACTTCACCCCGAGATTCAAGATAATCACCTGGGCAGGAAATCGAATAATTCCTAAACTGCAGGTTCTTAATTGCTGTTGGATCACCAAGCCAGTTAACAAACATATTCACTATGTATCCGATATTTGCGGGACCCTGATTAACACAACCTCGTAAACCAAGACTTTTCGCGAGTTCCTCATCAACATGAATGGGATTTAGGTCCTCCATTACCTCCATGACCGTTTCAATATCCACAACACGGACTGATGGGACGATAAAAGAAGGTATCTGCACTACTGTTCCTCGATTTCAACTCGAGGAAGGACGTAAGTTTCAATAGATGTCACCACTAAATCACCTGCCGCATCAATAAGGTCCAAATGCAACGTCACCAGATCAAAAGTCCCGGTTTTCTTCCCCTGTTTACGAACAGCAGAAGTGATATGACCATTTACCGTATAGTCCACGCCTACTTGAATCGGCTTATGGTATGTAAGATTTCCTTCACCGTAAAGGGCTCCTCCATCCATCGGGAACTGGACAAAGTCAAAGAACTCGTCGATTCTCCATCCCATACCACAATGGGGGGCAAGATGGGCATAGACCGGGTGAGCAGAGTCAAAGTTGTAGTTTCCCGCGTGAATCGCCTCAGTCATTTGAGTATGGGCGTCAGGTTCAATCCGATATGTACCTGGGGGGAGTCGGTGCCCTTCAAGTTTCTCAAGCTCAAAAACATTCATATCATAAATCCGACATTCTCAACCGATGGCTGCTAATCCTCATACGGCAACAGCTGCGCTTGTGCCAAAGCTATAACACAATGGGTAAATGGGACAAAAAGAGGGATTCGGTTCTGCCCTAATTCTGCTAGTCGCATCCAAAACCGTCACCATCTCCATCAAGCCGGAACGGATCTTCTCCAGTTAATAACTCCACAGGACGTGCAGAACTGGGTAATTCACTGCAATTGATGTCCCCATTGCTGTTACTGTCATAATCATTAATGCATGAATCATCTGCTGTTCTATAGATATCAGCGCTCACACATTCTCCTGTGTCCTCATCTACCGGAGTCGGAGTAGGGGCATCGGATGGGATGGGAGGAGTAACATCGGGTAATAGAGGGACATCTACCTCACAACCGCTAAGTAAACGCAGAAGAGATTCGTATTCAAGAGAATCAACGGATAACCCCCACTTATCTTTGACTTGAATCACCCGAATCGCGAAAAAACAATTAGCTTCTTGTCGCGGGGGTTGCCATTCGGCTGCATCCCTCGCTCCTTTACTCCGATTAGACGAAGCAGTAACAGCGATGAGATTTAGTTCATCGTTGGCGAAGTTAATCCTTTTCTGCTCAGACCAGTTACTAGCACCAGAATCCCATGCCTCAGCAGTTGCCACGATGTGGTCAATATCAAACCCAGAGGCGTTAAGACCAGACCCCCACAGCCATTCACCATCCCATCGGGAGAACCACGCTACCCCCCCTATTTTCTCTCTCGCCAACACTTCTGCTCTGGTATTCAAACCATCATCATCCAAGTCCTTCCAGCAATGACAGAATAAATCCCTCTCATAACCTGTACGAGAATCCTCACTTTTACGTTCCAACGCTTCAAGCATTTCCATCCAAACAGTAGAAGATAATACGGGAGTCTCAGGGACACTGTCTTCTTCTACGGCAGATGGCGGGGTACTGGTAGGACTAGGAGCAGTTTCGGTTCTTTCAGCAGTTTCTCCAGAGTTTGTAAGAGGAACATCTGCAGTAGGTTCAACCGAATCTTCTCTTTGACTTATTCGGTTTTCTACCTGTTCAGCAGGGGTTTCCTGCACCGGATTCATGGATAATTGAGGATTTCGGGATGAACAAGCTAGTCCGGGAATCGCAAGAGAAATAGAAACGACAATCATGAGCAATTTTCTATTCATAGATCTGATACTAGTAAGGGTTTCTCTCACGTTGCCCTGTTTTGTGTTCAGCACAATTTCCCTTTACCCTTTTCCATATGGAGGAGCGGAGTTTACGATGAGTCAGTTATTTGGACCACACCGCCGGAATCGTAGGATCCGGAACCTGCTGCTGATCGTTGGCGTCCCAACGCTGATCCTTGTCGCGTACTTTGGCTTCATAAAAGATGATGGCAATTCCAATACAGATACATCTTCCGAAACCGAAACAACTGAAGAAACAGTTGCGGAAGAAGCGGTTCCTGAAGTTGAAGTCGTTGATAACTCACCAACAGGAATACTTACCCGAGAATATAAATGGATGATTCAGAGCGAAGACACCCAACTGCTCCAAGAACTACTCGGTATTGCCGCGGATGGATGGTACGGAGAAGGAACACGGGTAGCACATCTACTGGCACTTGAAGAAGCAGGCCTACCATCAACAGGAGTTCCAAGCATCCCGTCAGGGTGCGAGATCATCATAGGAGGCCAACTCTGCGGAGTCACTGAATTTGAAGATGCCGATGTAGCCATAGATCTCCTCACATCCGGCCTTGGAGACCCCGACGAACTACTTGACTTCAACGATGAAAATAACTGGGGTAGCTCCACGGGTACCGGCGAAGCCATAATCACGATTCACTGGGGAGCACTCTATGTCGAATTCGGAAACTGCTATTCCCCGTTTCGGCAATGCTTCAAAAGATGGGGGATAGACAATAGCTTCTTCGCTGTCCGTGGTTGGGACAAAATGTTCCCCGGTTTAGTAAAACTCCCCGAGAGCCTCCTAGTCGACTGGGATCCCAACAACCCAGAACTCACACCACTTGTCACCACAACCAATGTCACAGGAGGGCCGCTAATTATGCCCGAGCGGTGGGCGTTCGAAGAGAACATAGGACTTGAAATGCTCTATGACCAACAAAATGATCAGTATGTAATGAAAACAAACCTATACCAAATTATCTTTACTGAATCATCAGGAAACCCTCCGGGATCCTCAGAGAAACAACTACGCTGGCAATTCTTCGGATGCGCTGAAACGGAATGGTGTCAACGCTAACTATCAGGATTTATTTGCTCAAGAACTGACATCATCTGCTCTCGGGCCTTTTCCACAGCTTTTTGCGGACGAATCATCACTTTAAATTCAGTAATTAAACCGTCATCGTCACAAGAGATGATGTCAACTCCGTTTACCGTAAGCCCATCAATCATCGTCTCAAATTCCAACACCGCATGGTTCCCATCCAAAACCTGTTTCGTGTACCTAAACGAGCTAGATTTTTCACTCTCGGAATTTTCCGATTTGTCATCACCGGGGAACACCACACTCGCCGCTGAAAGATAGAGCTTGGTCAATTCACGACCAACCTGAGGATGGAAAAGAACCGGAGACCAGAAGACACAATCATCGTGCAGCACATCATCAATCTCAATTTCGCCTCGCAAAACCCTATTCCACTGCTCCATCGTGTGTTTGATCATGTGTCCTCCCGTAAACAACCTATCCACGAAGCTAATCAAAGACCCAAATTCACCACGTAAATTTCTAAGCTGAACAGACATTAGCAATGGTAGAATTACCAACAACGAAACATTCAATGATTTAGGAACACATGGAAGAACAACTAGACGAAGAAAACATAATAGAGAGCCTGAACGCGATACTTGAGGCAGAACTTTCAGGTGTGGTGCGCTATACCCACTACTCACTCATGGTCACCGGACCAAATCGAATTCCGCTCGTTGATTTCCTTAAAGGACAGGCAACGGAATCCCTGGTTCATGCACAGGAAGTCGGTGAGATCCTAACCGGATTCGGAGGCCACCCGTCAACAAACATTGCCGCTATTGAGGAAACAAATCAACATTCCATCCGAGATGTACTAAGTGAAAGCCTTAGTCACGAAAAAGCAACGGTTGAACTCTACCGAGAACTACTAACTACGGTAGAAGGAAACTCAGTTTTCCTTGAGGAATTCGCCAGATCAAAAATCGCAATTGAAGAGCAACACCAGCTTGAACTAGCGAAGATGCTGCGAGATTATACGGACAGCTAGAGAATATATTTTTTCAAAGAATTTCTAATTGTTGCATCCAACATAAAGAACTTGAGTGAAGGTTTCTTTATCATCATTGAACTCAATGACGAAGGTTGAACTTCCTTCGTAATACATGAGCCCAACGATTACTTCCATGCGCCCGTTTCCATTTAAATCAGCAATCGCTGATAAACGGATACTATCGAGCATCCCATTTCCATATTCAGCATTCTCAATATCCCCGTAAATAAGCGTATTGGTGAAACGTCCGTCAATGACTTTACTCATATATAGCAATGAGTAATCATAAGCGGTGTTGAATATGAGTGAATCAGCTATTCTTTCTACGCCGAAAAAGATCTCATCATTCCCATCGCCATCAAGATCAGTCTCAACGAGAACCGTTAATTCAGGATCAGGATCATCAATATCAAATTCCGAAAGTAGTTCCCGAGCAATATCTTTGTATGCAATGGAATCTAAGCCAAGTGATACAACCTTGTTCGGGGTTAGATCCCAGTCAGTTGAGATAGCAATCGGGGTGGTTACCGGTTCCGTGTAAGGCATAGAAAGCGAAGCGAATGAAGTGAATAAAGGATCATCAATAGCGATAGTCCTATCAATTGTTGAATTCTGGGTACAGTATGGTTGAGGATCAGCCCCTAAAACTCCAGAAATTGTGTCGTTTCCAATACGAATAACTTGATACAAGTCACCCGCTGCCGCTGGGACAGGACCGCCACCGATTCCAATCCACTTACCATTTTCACTCCAGCCGAGAACACCCTGTACCCCGACGATCACGTTGTTCCCACCGGGTAAAATTGTTGGTGTCGGTTCAAGCTCTTCGGGAGCAGGCGACGAATTCTCCTCTTCCTGCACAGAAACATCGTTTACCTCACTTTCTATTTTTTCAACCGGAGCCGAGGTAGATTCAAGTGTTGGAGATGGATCGGTTATCTCAACAGGCTGACCCAGCACAGCTACAGAATTATTGCTTGACCCACAAGAACAGATAACTAACAAGCAAATAACTGATGAAATCCATAGGTTTGTTACTACTTGGTGCATGCGCATTTCATTTTTTAATTCGTGTAAGGTGCTCGCGCGCTCGGAGGGACTCGAACCCCCAACCGTCTGATCCGAAGTCAGATGCTCTATCCAATTGAGCCACGAGCGCTAAACCTGTTATGTACGGCTTGAGTCTATCAATTAGTTCTCTCCAATCGCTGTAACGAAGGCGTTCCAAAGTATTGGGGTAGCGGGAATTCCTTGTTGAGATTAAGATAGTGTTTCAAGTAGGGGAGGAATTCTATGACCGACACAGCCGAATCAACCGCAACCGATTTTTTTGACCCGTCTATCCGAACTCCTGAAATGGAGATGGCTGAACGTGGAGCCAATGTCCCAGCAGCAGCCGATCTCAAAATTGATGAAATTAACCCAACGAACCCCCACTTGTTCAGGGAAGATCGTTGGCAAGAGCACTTTGCCCGACTACGAGCTGAAGATCCAGTGCATTTCAATGAACTTGAGACATCAGGACGGTACTGGTCAGTAACAAAATATGAAGACGTCCGCGCAGTTGATGGGGACTGGGAAACGTATTCTTCGGCGAAAGGAATTACCCTCGGCTTGAAAGAGGTAGCTGATTCTGAAGAAATGGAACAACCCGGGATACAGACCTTCATAGCTATGGACCCGCCAAAGCACACAGAGCAACGTAAAACCGTTCGAAGTATTTCAGCTCCAAGCAATCTCCGAAATATAGAACCAATGATCCGCGAACGCACAGCTGAATTACTTGATTCGTTACCTGAAGGGGAGACATTTGATTGGGTTGACACCGTTTCAATTGAACTCACAACTCTAATGTTGGCGACTCTATTCGATTTCCCAATGGGTGACAGACGAAAACTCACCCGGTGGTCAGACATCCTCTTCGCTATTCCCGGCCCAGGAGGCGTGGTAGAAACCCAGCAGCAAAAGATTGATGAACTTTTGGAATGCGTTGACTACTTTGGGGAATTATTTGAGGAACGTCGCGAGAATCCCGGATTTGACCTAGTTTCCATGCTGGCGAACGGTGAAGCCACGAAAGATATTCCCATGATGGAACAACTCGGCAACCTTTTACTATTGATTGTCGGCGGCAATGATACAACCCGGAATACCATGACCGGCAGTGTGTATGGGCTAAACAAATTCCCTGACCAGTTCGACAAATTAATTGCTAATCCTGATCTCATCTCAAACCTTGTTCCAGAGGTTATCCGGTGGCAAACACCATTGTCATACATGCGACGAACCGCAAATCATGACACTGAACTAGGTGGAAAACAGATTAAGAAAAATGATCAGATCCTCATGTGGTACATCTCCGCTAATCAGGACGAGGATGTCTTTGAGAACGGACACGTTCTTGATATTGAACGCCACAACGCTGATAGGCAACTCTCATTTGGATATGGCATTCATTTCTGTATGGGCAGTCGAGTCGCTGAACTTCAATTACGAGTGTTATGGGAAGAGATTTTGCAACGCTTTTCTCGAATTGAGATTCAAGAAGAACCAGAACGGGTTTTCTCAAGCTTCGTTCATGGCTACTCAAAACTCCCTGTCACAGTAACGCGTCGCTGAAATTAAAAAGTAAAAGTCTCTACTTTTAGCGCACTTGGAGGGACTCGAGCCTTTAACTTTCTAATCCGTAAGTGGGTGTGCTCTGCTAACACAATTGCATAGGGGCTGCATTTCCCTACACTAGCTGTAGGCATTGACGAAATATTGGGTAGGAATTTGTGGTGACAAAAGTTAAGAAGCTTGTTGTAAAATTTTTCGTCTTTGTCTTAACTACCGTTCCAATTCTGGCTGTCATTATTACATTATTTGTTGCTCCCTTGCGAGCGGATCAGACTGCTTTGAATGATCCTGCTGGGTGGGAAACTGTTTTTGGTGATGGATGGAGCGCTGACTCAACTGAGCTCCTACCTGAAACTATTTCGGTATGGACGACTCCTATACCTAATGATTGTGCTGTGCAATTCAGGAGCCCGAACCGCAAAGCTGTGAGGACATGGACAGTTGATGGAGTGGCTTTAGATTCAAGTGGTTTAAGTGTGTCAGATTACCTTAAGCAAGGCCCTTCGTATTATCACGAAACGAATCTTTTATGGGTGAGCTCAATCATTGACGACGGATCTTTCAGCAACTTTGACCCATCCGGATTCGCTCCACGTGGCTGGTCAGACACTATTGATATTTGGGGAAACACATGGTCTAGAAGCCATTTCAATTCTGAAGGACCATTATCATTTTTTATCGCTGATGACGGCTACTTGTACTATTCAGAAAATAATTGGCACAAATTCCCAACAGAGGGTCGAAATCCCACTGATTCTGAGCAGGCTGTCAGGGTAAGTAAAGCGACTGGCACGAAACCAAACCCCCGTGTTTATATTGGGGTCGCTAACCCAAGTAACGATACAAATAGATCAATAGAATCCAACTTCTTTACTCTTCATTATCCCAATGACTGCGGTGCGGAACTGGACAATGACGGGGATGGAACCCTGAATTGGGATGATTTAGAGTGGCTTAACCCGAACTTTCCTACACTAACCGTACCTTCAGAAACAGTTGTCTGCTCAGAGAATCTCGATGTCTGTATTGATTGGTCTGATTGTGATACAGACTTTGATAACGACGGTGTTTTAAATTGCAATGATTATTCTGTCTCAGATCCCTCAATATGGGAAGCGTGCCAGATCAATAACTCCTGTGGCGGTGAGGACGGCGCTACAACCCAATTAGGTGATCTTGATTCCGAACTAATTGACAGAGACGATGAGATCGTCGGATGCAGTGAGCAGGAAGAGTGCGGTGAGTTGAATGAGGAGCAAAATCCTGATTCGGGTAATGAAAACACTGAACAACCCTCGGATGAAACTCTGACCGAGGAACCACCAGATCAAGCATCGAAAGAAATCGGCCAGCTAGAGGAATCATCGGAAAATGAAGATAACAGCGAACCAAGAAATTCTGAAGTATCCCGCATTGAAACTATAAATGGACGTGAAGTACGTGTTTTCTCTAATGGAATTGAAATAGTCATAGGAGCCACAGGAGATGAAGATGTCTATGTAGAGGGCACAACCCTTAACGTTTTTCTGAATGACGAATTAGAAATATCCGGATCTGGCTTTCTACCTGAATCCGCAGTAGAAATATACGTCTATTCAGATCCAGATCTTCTTGGTTCCTTGACTAC
>MDTE01050868.1_pt1 | contig 11987 bp, 9 predicted proteins | sample 811231 | NCBI WGS metagenome assembly MDTE01 (sample SAMN05326651, study PRJNA326480) | marine metagenome | isolation source: seawater | place: Indian Ocean: Red Sea | collected 2010
CACCCCTCGAACGTGTAGTAGACGCTGTAATGCCGTTTGGCGTGGGGGAAGCTCTCCACCAACAATTGGCCCGGCCCTGGCATTTTCGAACGCCAGTCCTGCACTTCCAGCCATTCACGCACATCGTCGGGGAAACGAGCCCAGCCGGCGCGATCGACCAGCATTTCGCGCACCCGTTCGGCCAGATGCGTGGTGAGCGGCATGCGTGCCCCGCCATAGCTGGGAATCATTGCACTGGTTTTGGCTGCCGTGACCACGACTTCCATGTCCTGAAGTGTGACAACCTCGAGGCTCATGCCTGCGAAGGCGAATGTGTCCCCCGGGCTGAGCGTGGCTGCAAACCGCTCCTCCACCTTGCCGAGGCTGCGTCCTCCCCGCCCTCGTCCCGCATGGATCCGCACATCGAGCATTTCGGAATCGATTATGATCCCGGCATTCATCCGGTGTCGCTGCGCTTGTTCGGGGTGAGTGAGCCGCCACACACCTTCGCGATCACGGACGATCCGCTTGAACTTCTCGTAGGCCTTGAGCGCGTAGCCGCCGGTCGCGACGAAGGTGAGCACTCGCTGCCATACCTCGCGGTCGACCCAGGCGTAGGACAGGCTCGTGCGAATTTCCGCCAGCAGCTCATCTTCCTGGAACGGTGCCGCGCAGGCGCAAGCCATGACGTGCTGCGCCAATACGTCAAGCCCGCCCGGACGAAATTCCTCGCCATCCCGCTTGCCTTCATCCACCGCTTCCTTGGCGGCAGTGGCCTCGAGGAATTCGAAACGATTGCCGGGAACCAGCAAAGCTCGGCTGGGCTGATCGAGCCGATGGTTGGCGCGGCCGATGCGCTGAAGGAGCCGCGAGGATCCCTTGGGCGCACCCATCTGAACCACCAGATCGATATCGCCCCAGTCGACGCCAAGGTCCAGGCTTGCAGTTGCCACGAGCGCCCGCAACTCGCCCCGCGCCATCGCCGCCTCGACCTTGCGCCGCGCCTCCTTGCTCAAGCTGCCGTGGTGGACGCCGATCGGCAGATTGTCCTCGTTCACATCCCACAGGTGCTGGAAAATGTACTCTGCCAGAAAACGCGTATTCGTGAAGATCAGCGTGGTGCGGTTGGCCTTAATCTGCCGGTATAGCTGCGGGATCGCCCAGGTCGCCGCGTGGCCGCCCCAAGGCACGCGCTCTTCATCGGGCAGCAGGATCTCGACCTCGGCCGCCGCGCCCGCCTCGCCCTCGACCAGTTCCACGGCTTCAATTTCGTCCTGTTCCCCGGTACACAAGGGAGCAAGCCATTCGCGAAAGCCTTGCGGGTTGGCGAGCGTCGCGGACAATGCCGCACGCTGCATCCGCGGCGCGATGGCCTGCAATCTGGAAAGCGCCAGAGCCAGCAGATCGCCGCGCTTGCCGGTGGCAAAGGCATGGACCTCGTCTATGACTATCCGTTTGAGCCCGCGAAACAGCTCGAAACTCTCGGGATAGGAGAGCAGCAAGGAAAGACTCTCGGGCGTGGTCAGCAACACATGCGGCGGACGGATGCGCTGACGCTTCTTGCGATCCGAAGGCGTGTCGCCGCTGCGGGTCTCCACCCGGATGGGAAGGCCGATTTCCTCGATCGGAGTGAGGAGGTTGCGCTGCACGTCATGCGCCAGGGCCTTCAGCGGCGAGACGTAGAGCGTGTGAAGACCTTCGGGCGGCTCAGTCCCGTCCAGGCGCGAGGGCGTGAAGTCGGCCAGCGTCGGCAGAAAACCCGCAAGCGTTTTGCCCGCCCCGGTATCCGCGACCAGCAAGGCATGTCGACCGGCATCGCTGGCCGCAAGCATGTCGAGCTGATGGCGGCGCACATGCCAGCCGCGCCCGGCGAACCAGTCTTCGATTTCGGGAGGAACCGCGGCCATGGAAGGTCAGCGTAGCGCAACCCGCGCGGTTCCCGCTAGAGGCCGACTAACAAGGTCATGGGCGCATCCTCCGAGCAGTCGAGTTCGGCCTTCCGCGCCACATACGCCGCACGGATTTCATCCCTGTACTTGGTCTCGGCGATACCGAGTTCGGCCCAGGGCCAGTCAGTAAAACCGGCTCACCTCCCCTATTCAGAACGGCGCGTCCTTCGCATCCTGCTCCGCGACCTGTCGCATGCCCACTCGCAGGTCTTCTTCGGTGAGGCCGGTCAGGGAGAGGATCCGCTGGCGTTCGGTAGCACCCAGCGCCTCAAAGTCTTTCTTTTCCGGAAGGTCCGCCATCTCCGCCTTCATGTTCTGGCCCATCTCCTCGAAAGTCGCGACCATCTTGGGAAGTTCGCTCATCGCGGCGTGCATGATGCGCGGGTCAGACGTAAGCTGGTAGGACTTGCGCGCATAGGTCGCGCCGACTTCGGTCGAGAAGAATGCAAAAATGCCCTCGAGTTCGGCTTGCGTGAAATTGGCAGCGTATGCCTCCGCCATGCCTCGTTTCATCGCCGGCTCCATAGCGGTCATAAGCTGGCCCATCATAACCTTCGTCAGGTCCATAGTCCGACGCTGGCGCTCGCGCCACTCTGGATCGATGATGGCGGCAATCTCGGCCACTGCCTCGTCATCCAATTCGAGCTCGGTCTCGTCATATCCGATGAAGGTCGAAAGGCTTGGACCTGCCTGATCGGCAAGGTCCATGATCGGACCAAGCATACCATCGAACATCGACTCCATGATCTCGTCCATCGTGCCATCGGGCATGATTTGCTCGATCAGCGAAGCGGCAAGCGGCAGGCGGGCCTGCTGCTCTGGAGACAGTGGCTCGGCCGGGAACATCTCGGCTATCATGGCGATCGCCTCGGCCTGCTTGTGAGCCTTGGCGTCCTCTTTTTCGTCAGCCACAGCTGGCTGACCAATCAGTGCCAGCGGCGCAGCTATCGCCAGCATCCATTTCTTCATCATGCGAACCCTCCCTTACAAATTCAGTGTCCGACGCTTTCGCCACGCTCGAGGCCCGAGGCGGCCAGTTGCTCGTCGATCTGCGCGACCAAGCGGTCGAGGCCTTCTTGGCTTTCGCTTTCCGCGCGCGCGACGAGGACATCCTGCGTGTTCGAGGCACGCAGGAGCCACCACCCATCGTCGGTCGTCACGCGCACTCCGTCGGTCGTGTCCGCAACCGCATCGCTGGCGGCGATGCGTGCGGCGATCTCCTCGATCGCGGCGAACTTGCGGCTTTCGTCGACCTGAAACCGCATTTCGGGAGTGTTGACCATCGGCGGCATGGCGCTGCGCAGCTCGGTCACCGATTTGCCGATCCGCGCGGCCGCAGCAATCAGGCGGACACCGGCATAGAGCGCGTCGTCATACCCATAATATTCGTCGGCGAAGAACACGTGGCCGCTCATCTCCCCGGCCAGCGGCGATCCCGTTTCCTTCATTTTGGACTTAATTAGCGAGTGGCCGGTCTTCCACATCAGCGGTTTGCCGCCATGCGCCGCCACATGGTCGAACAAGGCGCGACTGGCCTTGACGTCCGCGATGATCGTGACGCCTTTGCGGCGCGCGAGCAAATCTTCGGCATAGACCATCAGGAGCTGATCGCCCCATATCACGCGCCCTTCACCGTCGATGGCGCCGATCCGATCGCCATCGCCGTCGAAGGCCACTCCGAAGTCGAGCGACTTCTCCACGACGAGCGCGCGCAGATCTTCCAGATTCTCCTCGACCGTAGGATCAGGATGATGATTGGGAAAATCGCCGTCGACATCGGTGTAGAGCAGGTGGTGTTCACCGGGAAGGCGCGCGGCGAGCCTTTCGAGTGCCGGCCCCGCTGCGCCATTGCCCGCGTCCCAACCGACCTTGAGGCGATCGAGCACCGCGGTATCGATGCCGTCGAGCGCTTCGAGCATCCGGTCGATATACGCATCGAAGACGTCGCGTTCCTCGACCTGGCCCGCACCATCGATCCATTCCCCCGCAGCAGCGCGGCGACCGAGTTCCTGGATATCCGCGCCAAAGAAGGGGCGGCCCTGAAACACCATCTTGAAGCCATTGTAATTGGCGGGATTGTGGCTGCCGGTTATCTGGATGCCGCCATCAATGTCCTCGGCTGAGGCCTCGGCATAATAGAGCATGGGCGTCGCCCCCATGCCGACCCGGGCCACATCGATACCCGAAGCGGTCAGGCCTTCGATCAAGGCATGTTCGAGCATGGGCGAGCTGACCCGACCGTCATAGCCGACCGCGACCTTCTTGCCGCCCGCCTCGGCAAGCATCGAGCCGAAACCCCGGCCGATCGCGCGCGCATCCTCCGCCCCAAGGGTTTCTCCGATAATGCCCCGAATGTCGTATTCGCGCAAAATAGTGGAGTGAAATCTGTGGCTCATTCGGAACGCTCCGTTCGAATACGGGAAAGATGGTCGAGCAAGAGATCGCGCGCCGCGTTCGCTTTCTGCAAGGTGGCGCTGCTACCCCCTCTATCCGGGTGATTTATTGTAGCAATGCGACGGTGCGCCGCGCGAATTTCATCGGCGGTCGCATTTCGGGAAACGTCGAGAATGGCGCGCGCACGCGCAAGCGAGCGATCGGCTGCGCTTTGTGCCCTCAGATACTCCCACGGCCATTTGCCGAAGATCAGGCGGCAGGCCACCGAAACGAGAAGGACGAGGGCAAGCAGGCGGATCACTGTGCGGCTGCCGGAACAATTTCGACGGTATTGTCCGGCAGGCGCAAGCTGGCGACCAGGCCGCGCAGCTCCTGTCGCGCCACGAGGTGGCTGGTTCCCAAATCGCCCAAATGCCCCTTGTCGAGCAGAGTAAGGCCCGAGGGGAAAAGTTCGCGATAAATGACGCGCTCCGACAGGCCTTTCGCCACGCGGAACCCGACTCGTTTGGACATTTCGGCCAGAGCCTGGTTGATCCGCCCCATATTGCGCGCCTCGGTGTAACCGGTGCGGTTGCGCACCACGACCCAATCCATCTGCGCGCGGTTCTGCTCGATCGATGTCCGGCTACGCTTGATGCGCGCCTCCCAGATCAGCTCGGCATAGAAGGACAGTTTGCGGACTTTGAAGCTTTCCCCTTCCACCTGTCCGATGAGATCGAAATCGACAAAGCTATCATTCATCGGCGTCACCAGCGTATCGGCCGTCGTCGCGGCATGGCGAGCCAATGGATCGTCACGGCCGGGGGTATCGATCACCACGAAGTCTGCACCGGCAGCCCGCTCCTCGACAAATCTCTCCATCGCAGCTTCGTTCATGCCTTCGACGACATGGCATCGGGCAGTGGGCAGATCGATGCTGCGGCGCTGCATCGTTTCGGCGCGGTTTTCGAAATAGCGGCACATCGTGCGCTGTCGATGATCGAGATCGAACGCGGCGACATTCGCACCGCGATAGGCAAGCGCCACCGCGACATGCACTGCCGTGGTGGATTTGCCCGTTCCGCCCTTCTCGTTGGCGAACACGATCCTGTGCGGCCGGGACATCATTGGTATGTGACGGTGTAAATCATGCTGCGCTCGTCCCTATCCAACCCGCTGCTCCACGGCAACGCAGGGCCATGGGGGGCACGTTGGTTTTTCCCACAATGGCGGATGTATACTAGCCTGCATTGCAACTTTTGATATTGTGCAGCTCATCCGGGTCGCATTTGACCGGCGAGAAACGACAGCAGGTCGACCGCCGCGAAATGTTCACAGAGGGGGATCCCGGATAATGAAAAAGGTACTTTTCACAGCTCTGGCTGTAATTTCGATGACAGGCATGGCGGCCGAGCCGGTGCTCGCACAAGGGCGCTCATCCGGCCGCAAGGCGCAGGACCGCGCGACAATGGAAATTCCGCGCTGCAACACGAACCTCGGCACCATCGCGGTGGTCGAGCCGGATGACAAATGGTGGCGCGAACTCAATCTCGGCAGCCCCGAACAGATCATTCGTGTATTTGTCCAGCGCTCCGGTTGTTTCACCATGGTCAGTCGCGGGCGCGCGATGCAGAGCCGGGCGATGGAACGCGCGCTCCAGGAGCAGGGCGAGCTGCAGGGTGGGCAGAATGTGGGCTTGGGCCAGGTCCGGACGGCGGATTACTTCCTCCAGCCCGACATAGTCAGCGCGAACAGCAATTCGGGCGGCGGCGGCGGGCTGCTGGGCGGCGTCGTCGGCGGACTGTTCGGGCGGACCGCAGGCGCGATCGCCGGTGGTATCCGGGTCAAGAAAGGCGAAGCGAATGTTGTCCTTTCGCTGGTGAATGCCCGCACCACGGTGGAAGAAGCCCTGGTCGAGGGATATTTCCGCAAGAAGGATCTCGGCTGGGCGGCCGGGGGCGGATTGTTCGGTGGGGGCGGCGGTGCCGCGGGCGGCTTTGGTAGCTATGAGAATACGGCGATCGGCCAGATCATCGTGCTCGCCTATCTCAACGCCTATACCGATCTGGTGACGCAGCTTGGCGGCCTGCCGGTCGATGCCGCGGCGGCGGCGCCCGAAGCGCGCTGATATCGGACGGCTTGCAAGAAGTGGGGCGGGGCGGCACAGATCGCCCCGCCCTTTTCGTTGGCGGAGTGCGAGCGCTGGACACGATCACGACATTGAACGAATTGCGCGGCGCCACCGCCGCCTTGCGCAAGACCGGGTCGCTGGCGCTGGTACCGACCATGGGCGCTTTGCACGAAGGACATCTGACGCTGGTGCGCGAGGCCCGCAGACTTGCGGACCATGTCGCCGTGTCGATTTTCGTCAATCCGCGTCAGTTCGGGGCGAATGAGGATCTCGATGCCTATCCCCGGCAGCTTGCGCGCGATTCGGAGCTGCTCGATAAGGAAGGGGTTGCGCTGCTCTGGGCGCCGCCGCCGAGTGAGGTCTATCCCGAGGGCTATGCGACCAACATATCGGTTGCGGGAGTGAGCGATGGCTTGTGCGGCGCCGACCGGCCGGGCCATTTCGACGGTGTCGCGACCGTGGTCTGCAAGCTCTTCAATCAAGTGCGCCCCGACATGGCCTTTTTCGGCGAGAAGGACTGGCAGCAGCTCGCGGTTATTCGCCGGATGGCACGCGATCTCGATCTTACATCGCCTCATGTCGATGCGATTTACGGCGTGCCCATCATACGCGAGGCGGACGGGCTCGCGATGAGCAGTCGCAACGCCTATCTTTCGACCCAGCAGCGCAGTATCGCGGCCGTCCTGCCACACGCCATGCACGAGACAATTGCGCGCCTTTCAAGAGGAGAGGCAGCAAAAGCGGTTCTGGCCGATCTTGCCCGGCGTTTGATCGATTCCGGCTTCGATACAGTGGATTACGCCGAATTGCGGCACGGCGACAATCTTGTGCCCGCCACCGTTGCAGCTCCTGGAACGCGGCTGTTCGTTGCCGCCCGGATCGGCGGAACGCGCCTGATCGACAATATGGCGGTCGACTGAAACCGGTTGCAGGCCGCCGCTCGGGCAATGGCCACCAAGGATAAACGCGGGTCCGCTGGAACGTCTATCGAGCAGGGTGCCTCCGGGCAGGCGCCCTTCGCTTGGCAAGGGCCGGGTGCGGGGCGCTGTCTGCGGAAGGCATCCGCTGCGCCCGGCCTTGCGCTACCGATAGTGCCATGCACCCCTGCGCGTCGCTTCGTTAGTTTATGGTCGGAAGTTTGGAGCGGGTAAGGGGAATCGAACCCCTCTAGCCAGCTTGGAAGGCTGGAGCATTACCACTATGCTATACCCGCTCGGGCGATGCGCCAATGCCATCGAAGACACGTCGGCGTCAACACGCTATTCTTCGGTCTCGAGGTCTTCTTCCGAACCCTCTTCCCCGGCCGAAGCAAGGCTTTCGGCGAGCGTAGGCTGTTTGCCCTCAGCAGGCTGTTCTTCGCTGCGCACTTCTATTTCCACACGGCGATTGGCGGCCCGCCCCTCTTTGTTGGGCGAGCCGTCGGGCAAGGCATTGGGAGCAGCGGGGTTTTGTTCGCCGAATGCAATGACCGTGATCCTCTCGCTCTCTATCCCGTTCTCGACCAGCCAATCGCGCACCGCCTCCGCCCGGGCCTGAGAGGCGCGCAGATTGCCGTCATCGCTGCCTCCGCTGTCGCTGTGACCCCGCAGAATGATTTCTCCGCCCTCGGCGATCTGAGGCGACGCCAGGACCGTTGCCAGTTCAGCGAGAGCATCCTCGGTCAGTTCGGCTCCGTCTGGAAACAAAACCCGTGTTTCCAGAGTGCCGAGCGTGTCCAGGGTTTCGATCGGCTCGACCTGGAATTCGGGCCTGAAGATCGAACGCTTCTCGCCAGCATCCCCCGAATCCCCGGCGTCGGTGTCCGCCGGGCGCTGCTCGCTGCAAGCCGAAAGAACGAGCGATGCCGCAGCAATCGCGATGATGATTGTCAGCCGGTGGTTCATATCATGTCCCCTGTTCGGCGGCCTTGTTGCGCTTGCGCTCGCGTTTCGCCGCAGCGTCCTGGGCGCTGCGTTCCTGTGGCGGGGCGAAACTGACAATGATGTCCCCTGCCCGCGGTTCAGGCCGCGCCGCATGGGTGAAGAAGCGGAGCGTGCCGCTCTCACGGACCAGCAACAACATTGACGCTGCGTCGGGCAGGCGTTCCTGCGCGGCCTCGAAATCGAATTCTTCCGACAGCTTCGTTTTGCGGAAAACCCAGCCCCGCGCGAGCCGCTCGTTGACGTCCTCGACACCGAAGCCCGATTCGAAAAGGGCGCGGCCGCGGATGCTGCTGGGCAGGGCATGTCGGTCGTCATCGTCGACCGCGTCGCCAAGCTGGAATACCGTATCGCGCCCGATTTCATACGCGAACTCGTTACAAACCAGCGCGTTATAGGCCTCGTTCTCGGTCGCGGCGACCAGCACCGCATAGGGGGTCAGATCGAGATTATGCTCGGTCGCCTCGTTGAGAATCTCGCCGTGATAAAAGGGCAGACCTTTCTGACGCGCGAGAGCCAGGCGTTGCCAACTGGGATCGACGATCATGACCGGCGATTTCAGTTCCTTCATCATCAGCGCGAGCGAGATCGTCCAGGGCGTGCTTCCGACGATGATGACGCCGGGCCGCTTGCTGCCCTTGAGGTCGAGCAGGCGTGCGACAAGGTCGATCGTGAATCCATGGGCGACGATCGTTGCCACCACCACTGCGAAGCTCAGACCGATCAAGGCCGTGCCATCGTACCCAATATCCTCAAGGCGCAGGGCAAACAGACCCGAGATAGCGACGAGAACGATACCGCGCGGGGCGATCCAGGCGAGGAACAGCCGCTCGTTCCACGGGACAGAACTGCCGAGCAGACTGAGCAGAATGGTTGCCGGGCGCACGAGAAAGAGCAGAGCGAGCAGGAACAGCCCGAAATTCCAGTTGAGATAGGCCAGTTCCTCGAACTCGAGGCTGGCCGACAACAGAATGAAAATGCCCGAAATCAGCAGGACGGCGATATTCTGCTTGAACGGATGGATGCTCCGAATCGACGTGATGTTCATATTCGCCAGAGCGATGCCCATGACCGTGACCGCGACCAGACCGGCTTCATGTTCGATTTGGTTGGAGAGCACGAACACCACGATGACCGATGTCAGAAGGACGGGCACTTTGAGGTATTCGGGAATGGCCCCGCGCGGAAAGGCCCAGGCGATGGCGGCAGCGGCGACATATCCGATCAGACCGGCGATAATCGCCGCAATGACCAGGGGCGGGACGACCTCTATCAGGCCCGAGCCCGGTGCTTCGGCCACCTTACGGAAATATTCGTAGGAAACGACTGCGAACAGCGCGCCGATGGGATCGTTGACAATTGCTTCCCATTTAAGAATCGCCGCCGGTCGGGCCTTGACCGAGGACTGGCGCAGCAGCGGCATGACGACGGTCGGCCCCGTGACCACCAATATCCCTGCAAACAGGATCGCGACCGGCCATTCGAGTCCGCCGATCGAGTGAGCCGCGAAGGCGCCGAGCACCCAGGCAATCGGACCGCCCAGCAGTACCAGACGCCAGACGCCGTCGCCGGCATGGCGTAATTCACGAAAATCGAGGCTTAGGCCGCCTTCGAACAGGATCAGGGCGACACCGATGGCTATCATCGGGTCGAGCAGGTCGCCAAAGGCATGTTCGGGATCGAACAGGCCGAGGACCGGCCCGGCTAGGAAGCCCGCCGCCAACATCAGAACGATGGCCGGCCATCCGGTGCGCCAGGCCACCCATTGGGCGCCGATGCCCAATATGCCGACCATCGCGATGACTAAAGATTGTTCCATGCCCCTCCCCGACTGAGCGACGATCCGCTGCTCAAGGCGCGAGTTCTATAAATGCCCGAAGCGGCGAATATATCCAGCCCCGGCTCGGACAGCTCAATCGCCCGCGAATTCCATCAAGGCACGGACGTCCACTGCTTCATCGGCGAGGCGCTTGCTTCCACCGAGATCGGGAAGGCCGATCACGAACGCCGCCCGGCTGACCCGGGCACCCGCCTTGCGAAGCAGTGCGGTCGCAGCCAGAGCGGTACCCCCCGTCGCGAGCAAATCGTCGACAATCGCCACCTGCTGTCCATCGGAAACGGATTGAGGATCCATCTCGAGACGGTCAAGTCCGTATTCGAGCTCGTAATCCACGCCAATTACCTGACAAGGGAGCTTGCCGGATTTGCGGATCGGCAAGAAGGGCAGGCCGAGCCGCGCAGAAACTGCTGCTCCGAAAATGAACCCGCGTGCCTCCATTCCGGCGATGGCCTCTGCCCCGCGCACCTCATCCGCCAGCCATTCGACCGACGCGGCAAACCCCCGCCCGTTACCAAGCAGAGTCGTAATATCGCGAAACTGGATGCCCTTTTTCGGAAAGTCGGGAATGGTCCTGACCAAGGCTTTCAGGTCGGCGGGCGTCATGTCGTCTCTCCCGGAATCGAAAGCGCCCCTTGCATCGATGTGACGCAAGGGGCGCTGGTCATTCGTGTCGACCGAGGGATCAGTCGCCCTTGCGCTTTGCGGCAGCCCAGATCTGCTTCTTGGACATATAGGCAAGCACGGTGGCGAAGAGCAGGAAGATCAGTACCGGCCAGCCGGTCTGCTTGCGCGCCACAAGAGTTGGTTCGGCGGTCCAGGTCAGGAAGGCCGCGACGTCCTCGGACATCTGCTGCACGGTCGCCTCGGTGCCGTCGTCATAAGTCACCTGACCGGCGGTGGTCAGCGGCGGTGCCATGGCGAGGTTGAGGTTGGGGAAATAGGGGTTGTGATAAAGGCCCGGCCCCGGAGCCGCCTCGGGATGCTCTTCGAGCAGTTCGGCCGAAGGTTCGGCATAGCCGGCCAGCAGCGACGCAACATAGTTCGTGCCGTCTCCGCGCGCCTTGGTCATCAAGGAAAGATCGGGCGGGATGGCGTTATTGTTCGCTGCAGCCGCCGCGACATTGTTCGGATAGGGCGACGGGAAATAATCGGTCGGAAGGCCGGGGCGCATGGTCGCTTCGCCGGTGTTCGGGTCGATGCCCGGCACCTGCTTCGACGCGGCAAAGGCCTTCACCTGGCCTTCGTCGTACCCGATCTGCTCAAGGTCGCGAAAAGCGACATATTTGAGGCTGTGGCAGGCGGCGCAGACCTCGTCATAGACCTTGAAGCCGCGCTGAAGCTGCTGGATGTCCCATTTGCCGAACGGTCCGTCAAAAGAATAGGCGATATCTTCCGGCTTTTCATACGGAACGTGTCCGGCGGCTTCCTCCGTGATCGCGGCATAGGCCCCGACAACGAAGGAGTAGAGTGCGATCAGGGCGAAGCCGAGGCCGACGAGAATGGCGACGAGGCGGACGCTGAGAAGTTTGGTCATTTTCTATCTCGTTCTCGCTTAGACGGCCGGTTTTGCGTTTTCGCCGAGCACCGCCTGCTTGTCTTCGCCAAGCACGGCTTCGGTGATCGAATAGGGCAGCGGTTCGGGCTTCTCGATCTGGCTGACAATCGGGAGGATCACCAGGAAGTGCAGGAAGTAGTAAGCCGTCGCGATCTGGCTGAGCATCACATAGGGCTCTTCCGCCGGAGCACCGCCGCAGATGAACAGAACGATCATCGCGGGAACAAGGCTGAACCAGAAG
>MDTE01083483.1_pt1 | contig 11987 bp, 8 predicted proteins | sample 811231 | NCBI WGS metagenome assembly MDTE01 (sample SAMN05326651, study PRJNA326480) | marine metagenome | isolation source: seawater | place: Indian Ocean: Red Sea | collected 2010
AACTTTAGTTGCAGATAAAAATCAATCTGAGAAAATTAAGCAAATAGTTAACGAATTACAAGTTAAAAATATTAAAGAATCAAACTTTCATAAAAAAGGCTTTCGCCCATGGGGTTTTTACTCATCCATTTTGGAGGATAATAGATGGCAAGTGAAAATCATTCATGTAAAGCCAGGAGCAAAGTTATCTCTTCAGATGCATCATCATAGGTCCGAACACTGGGTTGTGGTTAAAGGAACAGCTTTAGTAGAAATTGATGGTAAGCAATCAATACTTAGTGAAAATGAAAGTAGTTATATTCCACTTGGATCTAAACATAGATTGTCAAATCCAGGAAAAATTCCATTGGAACTTATAGAAGTACAAAGCGGTTCTTATGTTGGAGAGGATGATATCATAAGATTAAAGGATAATTATGGTAGAAAAGAATAAAAATGTTTTTTAAGTTCCTAGACTTTTGAAAGAATTATTTTTAAAAGAACAAAATCAAAGTTTATTTGAAAATTTATTTATGATGATCACTGAAGAAATATATAAATCCGATTTTTTAATGTTAATGGCTTAATTTTTATGAAGACTTTTTATGGCTGGGGAAGAAAAAAATCAGGTTTCAATGCAATTAAACTTGCAAACTTAAATGAAAATTCTAAATTTATTCTCAGAGAAGACGGGTTCATCAGATCTACAGGATTAGGCGATTCCAAATCTTTTTCAATAGTTGAAGATGATCTAGGGATTTATTATGATGCCCAAAAACCCTCCAGACTCGAGTTTCTTTTAAGTAATTATGATTTTAACTCAGATATTAAACTTTTAGAAAAGGCTAAGAATGCAATAGAGCTTATAAGAAAATTCAAAATAAGTAAATATAATAATGGCTTGCAAATTAGTAAAGATTATTTTAAAAATTTAAGTAAAGAAAAAGTTTTAATAATTGATCAAAATAAAGATGATTTGTCTTTAAAATATGGGCTTGCTGAAAAATTCAATATTAATCAAATAATAGATATTGCGATTTCTGAAAATCCATATTCAGATATTTATATAAAAATACATCCAGATGTTATCAATTTGAGAAAGAAATCAGAAATAAATTTTAAAATATTAAATAATAAATGTAAAATTATTTCTGATGATATAAATGCAATTTCTCTTTTAGAGAATTTTAGAAAAGTTTACACAAGAACATCACAAATGGGTTTTGAAGCCTTGATTATGGGATGCGAATGTATAGTTTTTGGGATGCCTTTTTACGCAGGTTGGGGATTGACCGATGATAGAATTGAATGTTCAAGAAGAAAGAGAAATTTATCTTTAACCGAAGTTTTTGCAGCAAGCTACATTTTGTATCCAAAGTACAATAATCCTTACAGTAAACAATCAAGTGATATTATCGATACGATTTACACTATTAACCGATTTAAGAAAATTGAAAAAAAAAGAAAAAATAAATTATTTTTATTTGGTTTTTCGAAGTGGAAGCATAAGTTTATTTTGCCATATTTAAAAGAATTTGATTTTGAAAAGGTTTATTTTGTTAATTCCAATTTGAAACTATATTTTGAATATGCTCGGAAGTTTGGATTGAATGAAAATAGTTCAATTTACATTTGGGGCGCAAAAATGTTTCCTAAGATTGAAAACTTTGCAAATAAAAATAAAATCAAAATAGTTAGAGTTGAAGATGGATTCATAAGATCTGTTGGATTAGGTTCAGATCTTACTAGGCCTCTTTCACTTGCTTTTGATGATTTGGGTATCTATTATAATCCTTTAAAAGAAAGTAGGCTTGAAAGAATCTTAAATAATAATATATTTGATAAGCATATAATTTCAGAAGCTGAAAATTTGATTAATAAGATAGTTGATTTGAGAATATCTAAATATAATTTTGATCAAAAAATGAATTTTAAAGTTGAAAATTCTTTTTATCAAAAGACTATTTTAGTAGTTGGACAAGTAGAAGACGATGCATCTATTGAGTTAGGGGGTTTTGGAATTGATAATGCAAAACTTTTAAAAGAAGTAAAAAAAATAAATCCTAATGCCTATATTATTTATAAATCACATCCAGATGTAAATTGTGGAAATAGAAAAGGTAAATTATCTGCAAATTATTTAAAAGAATATTGTCACTTATCTTTGGAAAATGTAAATATACCTTCTCTGATTTCAATGGTTGATGAAGTACATACAATAACCTCACTTGTTGGCTTTGAGGCTCTTTTACAGAGAAAAAAAGTTATTACATATGGGTTGCCATTTTATGCTGGTTGGGGATTAACTGAAGATAGAATTGAATGTTCAAGAAGAAAGAGAAATTTATCTATTTCAGAGTTAGTAGCAGGTGCATTAATATTATATCCAAGATACATTGATCCAATTGACTTAAATTACTGTAAACCTGAAGTATTAATAAAGAGAATTAAAGAGCAAAATTATTTTATAGAAAATAATAGACGTTTTAGAAGTATAAATGGATTAAGAAATTTAATTGTAAGGTTGCTTCAGAAAATGGTCATAAGGAATCAAAAAAAATGAATAAAAATTTAGATTATATAAATAATAAAGAAATATTATTACTACAAGGCCCTATGGGAAGTTTTTTTAAAAAATTACAATTAAAACTTGAAAAAAATAATAATGTTTATCGAATTGGTTTTAATAAAGGAGATGAGTTTTTCTCATTGAATAAAAATTTCTATTCTTATAGAAATACGATTAAAAAATGGAGGGTGTTTATAAATTTATTTTTTAAGAAAAAGAAAATTAAGATTATTTTTTTATTTGGAGATTGTCGTTTTTATCATAAAATAGCTATTGAAGAAGCAAAAAAATTAAATATTGATATTTATGTTTTTGAGGAGGGTTATATTCGTCCAAACTTCATAACTCTTGAAAAAAATGGTGTTAACAACTTTAGTGAAATAAGTAAAAAAAAATCCGAAATCTTTAATCAAACAAAAATTAATAATTCTATTTTTTTAAAAAAAGAAATTAATTTTTCAAAAGACCATACTTTTTTAAAAATGGTTGCGCAGTCTTTTTTGTATTATTTTATTTCCAATATATTTTATTTTCAATATCCAAATTATATTCATCATCGTGAATTTTCAGTTATTAGGGAAATCAAATATGGAATATTAAACATTTTTCGTCTAATTAAGAATAAAATATTAGAATATAATTTCGAAAAAAGTTGTAGGCAAAAATATAAAAAACAATATTTTTTTGTACCTTTGCAAACCCATAATGATTTTCAAGTTAAAGTACATTCTAATTATGATTCAATTGAAGAATTTATTGAAGAAGTTTTGATATCGTTTTCCAAATATGCGAGTAATGAAAAATTATTATTTTTTAAACATCATCCTATAGATAGAGGAAGAAAAAATTATTATAAAACAATAATTGAAATGGCAAATAAACTTAATATTCAATCACGGGTTAAGGTTATTTATGATGTTCATCTGCCTACTTTACTTAAAAATGCGATTGGCACTATAGTAATAAACAGTACAGTTGGATTATCGTCATTACACCATAAAACTCCTGTTTTATGTCTTGGGGAATCGATTTATAATTTAAAAGGATTAACTGCATATAATATCAATATCAATGATTTTTGGGATTTAAAATTAAAAGTTAACTATCAAAATTATTTAAATTTTCGATCATATTTAATAGAAAATACTCAAATAAATGATCATTTTTATAGATAGAAATATAATAGATATTTATAAATATTCTATATTTAAGGACTTAATTTTTTTAGGGGATATTAATTTGCCTTAAAAGAATATAATAAATGTATATTATCTAAATTTCTAGATGGATCAAAAAAAAGTTTCAATAGTAATACCTGCAAGAATTGGTTCAACTAGATTACCTAATAAACCTTTAAAAATTATTGCAGGAAAACCCTTAGTCTATTGGGTTATTAAAGCTGCCCTCAAGGTAAAAAATAAGAGCCAAATAATACTAGCTACTGATAATTTGGAAATAATGAAGGTTGGTTCTGAATTAAATATAAAATCTATTTTGACAAGCACTTCCCATAAAAGTGGAACAGAAAGATTATTAGAAGTTGCTAAATCAGTTGATTCAGATTATTTTATTAATTTGCAGGGTGATGAACCTTTAATAGACCCAGGTGATATTGAATATTTGATTAAAAAGCTTATTGAATCCGATTTAGATATAGTTACTATTGCTCATGAAATAGATTTTGATGAAGCAAAGGATCCATCAAAAGTAAAAGTTATTTGTAATTATAAAAATGAAGCGATTTACTTTAGTAGAAGCATTATTCCTTATGGGTCTCCAAATTATTTACAACATGTTGGGATTTATGGATTTACCCAAAAAAGTCTTAAATTAATAGGCAGTTTTAGTGAGACAAATTTAGAAAAATTTGAGTCATTAGAACAACTAAGATGGTTAGAAAATAATTTAAAAATTGGTGTTCTATATACTAAAAATAAAGTTATAGGAGTTGATACTGTTGAGGACTTAGAGAAAGTAGAAAAGATATTGATGCTAAAAAGAATTAAAATTTTATTTTCTGATGTAGATGGAATACTTACTGATGGAAAAATTTGGTACAGTAGTGAAGGAGAAGAATTAAAGGGATTTCATTCTAGAGACGGATTAGCAATAAAATTTTTGATGAAGCAAGGGATTCAATTTGCATTAATTAGTGCTAGAGATAGTAAACCTTTAAGAAAAAGAGCTAAAGATTTAGGGATAAAACATTGTATATTTGGCCAAGAAGATAAATTGGCAGGGTGCATTAAACTTTTATCTGATTTGAATATTGAAAGGACCAATGCAGCATATATTGGAGATGATAATATTGATATCCCCGCTATGGAATATTGTGGAATAAGCTTTACTGTTTCTGATTCTGTTAACCCTGTTCTTAAGAAAGCTAATATAGTCCTTAAATGTAAAGGAGGAGAAGGTGCTATTAGAGAAATTTCAGATTTAATATTTGAAGAAAATTAATTTATTCTTTCACTATTGAGAGTTATTTGATTTGATATTAAGACAAAAAACAAGTAAAAAAACATGAAAAGATAAGTATCTTTTTCTAAAAATATTAAGAAGATTAAAAAAATTTTTAAAATTAACAACTAGGTATGAAAATACAGTATAGTCAAAAGTTATTATCAATATATGATTAGACCTTGTCCGTTATAGTTAGAAAATTTAGAAAACTTATAAAAAACCCCAAGCAATTTTTTAGAGATAGTAAATTATTTAAATATCTTGAGAAAGATAATTCTAATAATAAAGATACAAAATTACATGATAAAGCATTAGTAATTGATAAAATTTCTAATCGAGATTTTGAAACTGGTAAAATTTATTTAAGAAAAGAAACCTCCCCCAAAGATAATATTTATAAAAACTTCAATAGTTTTGTAGATATAAAAAAATTAACTAGTAATACAAAGTTAAAAATACCAAGTGGAGATTTCTTAAGGGATTGCATTTTATCTGAAGAAGGAGATTTTTATTTTTTCCCTTTATGGGAATATTTAAATGATTCCTAATCGATAGAGGATTTAATTTATAAATTTGATAGTAATTTATTTATAAAAGAAAAAATTGGAGATCTTATTATTATTTATATGATCAATAATAATTTCAAAGAATGCTTGATCCCTTATAATTTTAGAGATAAATTCAACTTCCTCTTAAACTTAGGATCTGATTTTGGTATAAAATTTTCTTTTTATGAAAACGTAAAAAACTATCGTTTTTATAATAAGAATTTATATACTATTTCCAAAAAAGATGAGCTTATTATTAAAGCAGCTAATATTATTGTAAAAAATGAGACAAATAGTGTATTAATTATTGACCCTAATCCATTAAATATGAAAGATTTTAGAATAAATTTTTCAAATCAAAAAATACAATCTATACTGCAAAATCTTTCTTCAAATACTTTTATACAATTTATTGTTCACCCCAAAGACAAAAATTTTATAAATAATGATACTTTTGATCAATTAAAAAGATTTCATAAAAAATCAATTTTTTATTGGGGTGAGCCTCTTATTTTGAAATTTTCGAATAAGTCTGATATTTTTGTACTGAGTGATGATTTTGCATATAATTTAAAACTTAAACATATAATAAATGGGCAGAATCAATTATCAAAAAATATATTGCCTGAAGTTTCTGAAAAATCAGATTTTTCTAATTTCCTTGAGAATAATAAAGATTCATATATTTTGATGGGTGTGCCCCATTCCCATAAATATGAGAGTATTTTTTTTGGTAGACAAAAATATCTTTCAGAATTAATGGGTGTTAATAAGAAGATATATTTGCCAGAATATCCTGATCAAAGTCAAAAGGTTAATTTCTTAATTCAATGGGGAGCAGAACCTGGTAATGCTCAAGCAGTAATAAATAATTTTAATTTATATCAAAGAAAACCTTTGTTCTATGTTGAGGATGGTTTTATCCGTTCTATAAATCTTTGGACTGATGAAAATGAACCAACACTTTCAGTCTTTGTCGATAGTAAGAATATTTACTATAATTCGAATGAAAAAACTGAGTTAGAATCTTTTTTAAATAGTAATTTTGAAATTAAGGATGTAGATATAAATCGTGTTAAAAAATTAATACAAAAAATAATTAAAAATAAAATAAGTAAATATAATTATGCACCTGAATTTGATTTTTCAAAATATTTAAGACCTGGAAAGACAATTTTAATCGTTGATCAAAAGGCTGATGATATGTCCATCAAATATGGTTTAGCAGAAAAAGAAGATTTTAATAAGATGTTAATAGATGCTTTAAATAGTGATGCTGAAAATATTTTAATAAAAATCCATCCATGTGCCTTGGAGGGAAACAAAAATTTAGCTAATTTTAGAATTTCAGAATTAAAAAAATTGAATGATAAACGTATAAATTTAGTTTCATTTGATGTAAATCCCTATTCTCTAATAGCAGTAAGTGATGAAATTAAAGTAGTTGTTTCGGGGATGGGTTTCGAATCATTACTATACGGAAAACAAGTCACATGCTACGGGGTACCTTTTTATGCCAATTGGGGGATAACTAATGATAAGAAAAAATCTCCTCGCAGAACAAGAAATCGTAGTCTAGAAGAAATTTTTTATGCTTTTTATATTCGACAAAGTAGATATTTTGATCCAATTAATAAAAGGCCATGTGAGCTTGAAGATCTTATAGAAAGCATAATAGAAATAAAAAATAATTAAATGATATTACCCTGGTCTCAAATCGAAAATAATATTAATTATTATTCAAAAGTTAATAAAAGAAATATTTACTGCAAAAATAAAGATTATATTCAACATTTCGATAACTCTAATTACCTTTATATCTTAGATAAAAATTATAAAAAAAGAAATATATGTTTATTGATTTTATCTTCGGATAATAGCATTGAATTTTATAATAAGTTACATTCAATTTGTAATAATGAGAAGAATAATATTCTTCTAGTAACTGATTTTAAACCTGATTATCTGCCTTCAAATATCTCTTGTATTGTTAATATTAAATCAGCTCAAATTCTTCTTGAAGAAAAGAAACAATTAAATAGTTTAATTAATAAAATTATATTTGATAGTAAAGATATAAAAAATAAATTTAAGTTATTTACTTTTTCAATAATAAAAAAGCTTTCTCAGAATAAGATTCTTGATATTGTTGATATCTCAAAAAAAATTACTGATTCATGTCCTAATTTATTTATTTTCCCCGAAAGAATGCTTCCAACAAAAAGAGCATTTTTAGTAAGAGGATTTGATTTGATTTTGAATTTGAAATATCATCAAATAAATTCAGATGTTTTAATTTTTGGTCCAAATAATTCAGATCTAGAAAAAATAAAAACATCAATTGCAGGCTTATCTAATAATGTATTTGTTACACCTCTTAGAAGGCGTAAAGTTAATTTATTTACAAGATATTTTAGAAATATAGTTGTTTATATAAATAACCTTTTTTCTAAAAGTACTAATATGAAATTTGGATCCAGGATAGTCAATTTTTCTAGTAAACATAACTTAAGTAAATTAGAAAATATTATAAATAAAAATAATTATAAAAACATAATAGTTACTTGTGCATGGATGGCCCCATGCATTAAAAATATTAATGATAAATATGGTCTAAAAAATAATATTATTATTGATACTCATGATGTTTTCTTCTATGCCGATAAATTTATCAAGGGATTTAAGTATTACTCAAGTTCAAAACAAAAAAGGTTGGAGATCAATTCTCTGCAATTGGCTAAGAAAATAATAACTCTATCTAGTAGAGATGCATCAATACTGAAGAAGTATATCCCAGATAAAAAAATAATAACTTGTATGGGATCTTTTGAACACATAAGTCATTCTGGATACAAGTTTATAAACAAATTAAGAATAGGCTATATAGGGACTTCAAATACACAAAATGAACTTGTAATAAATCAATTACTAAATTATTGGTTACCTGAAATATTGAAAATAGATCAATCTATAGAGTTTTATTTTGCTGGACCCTGTTGTAATTTAAATACTTTAAAAGTCTCCAGTCTTGACAAATCTAAAAATATTTCTTTATTAGGTTTTATTGATAATGTTCAGTATTTTTATGATTCGATTGATGTTCTTTTCGCTCCTATCGTTATTCCTGGAGGAATCAATTTTAAGTCTGTAGAAGCAATATGTTCAGGCTGTGAAGTACTATTATCAGAATTAGGTAGAGAAAATTTACCTAATCTTGATGGAATTTATACTATAAAAAATAATTCGGAATTAAATAGGATAATAAAAACTATAAATTTAAAAATAAAGGATAAATCTCGGAGGCATCAAGTATCAAAGTCTGCTAAAGAATATTTTTCTTATAGGAATGCTTATAAGGAATTAATAATAAATTTATAGTTCTAGTTAAGCTTTTTATATGTTTTATATTTTCAGATTTAATATAGCCAAGAGGTAAAAAAAAACCTTAAATTGATGTGATAAATAAATTTTTGAAAATTACAAAGTTTATTTAATATATATAATTTTTTGATTTTTTACGACTTGATCAATTTCTTTAAGTTGAATTAAGAAATCTTCTAGTAAGTCTAATGGCAAAGCAGATGGCCCATCGCACAATGCTTCATCAGGATTTGGATGACTCTCTAAAAAAATTCCTGCTAACCCTAAAGCAACGCCTGCTTTTGCCAGTTCTAAAACTTGTGATCTCCTGCCTCCTGAGGTCGCACCATAAATATCTCTACACTGTAAGGCATGTGTAACATCAAAGATTAGGGGTATATTACCGCAAGACTTTTTCATCACTCCAAATCCAAGCATATCTACTATCAAATTATCGTATCCAAAATTTGTTCCTCTTTCACAAATTAAAAGTTTATTATTGCCGACTTCGTGAAACTTTTGGACGATATTTTTCATTTGTGATGGACTTAAAAACTGTGGTTTTTTTATATTAATTATTTTTTTAGTAGAAGCCATAGAAATTACAAGATCAGTTTGTCTTGCTAAAAAAGCTGGTAATTGAATAATATCTACAACTTCTGCAGCTCTTATTGCTTCCTCAGAAGTGTGAACATCAGTAATAGTTTTAATATTTAATTTTTCCTTTAGTATTTTAAATATTTTTAGACCTTCTTCTATCCCTGGACCTCTAAATGAATTTATTGATGATCTGTTGGCTTTATCATAGGAAGCTTTGAACACTAATGGAATTTGAAGTTTTAAACATACTTTTTTATAATGTTCAGCAATTTCTAGGGTGGAATTTTCATCCTCTAATACATTAATTCCGCCTATTAAAACGAATTGAGATTCATTCGAAAAAACTATATCATCTAATTTTATACTTTCCAAATAAGACATCAATAATTATGCTTTAATACCTGATTGAATTATTTCATGCATACGTAGCATGCCAATTATTGATTCTGAATTATCAATAACAACGAGTATTGATATAGGATTTTTCTTATCTTTTTCCATTAAAATTAATGCATTAGAAGCTAATTCCTCTTCATTTATCTTAATCGGATCAGGGGTCATAAAATCATTAGCAACTAATATTTCCCATTTGTTTGGATTATATTTTTCTAGTGCTCTTCTAAGATCACCATCAGTAATTATCCCAACTATTTTATTAGTTGAACTACTTTTAATTAAACATGTTCCAAGCCCATTTCTAGTCATCTCGCATATTACTTTTTTAATATTGTCTTGAGATGACAAAATATTTATTTTTTTCAAGGGGATCATAAGATCAGAGACTTTAAGAGATATTTTTTTTCCAAGAGCTCCTGCAGGATGATTAATAGCAAAATCATCAACTGAAATATTATTTCGGCGCATCCATTCAATTGCTATTGCATCTCCTATTGCCAAAGCTACTGTTGTGCTGGCTGTAGGTGCAAGATTTAAAGGACAAAATTCTTTATCTACATTCGCCTCAAGAACAACGTCACTTTTTTTTGCAATTAAAGAATCTTTTTTCCCCACTATAGAAATAACTTTTGCATTTCTTTTTTTTACATGAAAGATTAAATCTAATATCTCTTCTGTTTTGCCACTATTTGAAAGTACAAAACAAATATCTAAAGAATGCATTACTCCAATATCACCATGTAAAGCATCTAAGGGATTAATAAAAACAGCTGTAATACCAATAGAGGAAAATGTTGCAGCAATTTTTCTTGCAACAATACCACTTTTACCTACACCAGAGACTATAACTTTTGATTTCCTTTTATAACAGCTATCTAAGAGAGATAAACACTCCAAAACTTCTTTTGGGCAAAGATAATTTGAAGCTTTTTTTATCGCATCTGCGGCTTGATTAAGTGTATTAGTAAGAGCAGTTGTCAAAAAATTATATAATTTATCTAATATATTAATAGAAAAATAGTCTTATAAAATTATTATGAAAAAAATTTTTATATTTATGTTAAAGAATTTTTCCAACCAAAATTACTTTTGGAGGTTTTGGGGATTTTGATTTCTGGTTAGATAAACATTTTCGATAATATTTCTAATTTCGAATATAAATGAGATAATTTGTTCAATAAATATAAAAAAATAAGAATTTTTAATGGAATTAATTAATCGGCGGGTGTTTAAGTTCTTTATAAAATTAGAAAATCATTTAAGGCTATTCATGAGATCTTACAATATATAAAAGATGTGTCTTTTCTATATTCAGTGCATAATCTTAACTTTAAATATAATCAAACGATATTATATGATTATAAAAGTCTCTAAATAAAAAGATTTTGATTATTTAAAAGGTCCTGATATATCAGAAGTTAAGAAAATAGCTTAAAAAGAATGATCTAAGAATCCAAAAAGAATGTTAAAGTAAAAAAAAAGCTTAAAAATGGTAGATATTGATATAAAAAGTGAATTTAAATCAAAAAAATTTACTACTAAATTCATCGGATTAAATGAAGATGATTTTGTTCCCAGTTATATCATTAAAAACAAAGTTTTTTATGAGGAGGAACTTCTTAGAACATTTGCTGGGCTAAAGTCCCAGGAATCAAGTGTTTTCATAGATGTTGGTTCAAATATTGGAAATCATAGTTTATTTTTTGGAAATATTATTGGATCCAAAGTATATGCTTTTGAGCCTTTCATTGGTAACTATGAAAGATGTAGAAACAATCTGTTTTCAAATGATGTAAATTGTAAAGTTGAAAATCTTGGGATGGGAGAAAAAGAGAGTTTACTTTATGTAGCAGGCGATATCACAGGAAAAAATACAGGTTCATTATCTTTAAAAGACAAGGATATTAATAATAATAAACTTCCAATAAATGTTACCACTCTAGATAATTATTTCCTTAATGAATTCATTGGATTAGAGGGAAATATATTTTTAAAAATAGATACTGAGGGTATGGAAGTAGAGATATTAAAAGGTGCTTATAATTTTCTTGATTTATATAGACCTTTTTTGT
>MDTE01085765.1_pt1 | contig 11987 bp, 10 predicted proteins | sample 811231 | NCBI WGS metagenome assembly MDTE01 (sample SAMN05326651, study PRJNA326480) | marine metagenome | isolation source: seawater | place: Indian Ocean: Red Sea | collected 2010
CGACGCTGGGTCCCATGCCAACGGCACTACCGGCGTCGTAAACCTGCCAACTTTCCGCATCGTCGAAGTCCGCCTGGGTATCGTAGCACAGTGCCGTGTTTGCATGCAGGGGCACAAAGTAGACGTAGCGACCATCAAAGGCCGCACCGTCAAAACAAACGGCTCGGGGATCTAGCGACTGAGCGTCAAAGGTGCGATAAGTGGCGGGGTCACGAAACTCGCCGGCGGTGTCGAGACGCATGACCACCCCGCTCTCTGCAGCATCGCTAAAGGGTGCACCGGGTGTCGGATTGGCGTACCCAGGACAGCAATAGATGTAGCGGCCGTCAAAGGCGGCTCCTTGAAAGGAGTGGGCATGATCAGCGTCAAAGGCGGCCCAACTCGCCAGGCTTTTGAATTCCGCATGTGTATCGTAGCGCAGGAAGCGGCTGTGGTGGACTCGACCGTCATCGCGAGGAATGAAATAGATATAGCGCCCGTCGAAGGCGCCGCCGTAGAACCCGGCGGTGTGCAGCCCGTCGGTCTGTCCCGCGTCATATGCGGCATATGCCCCGCGGTCGTGAAAATCCAAATGGGTGTTGTAGCGCAGCACGCAACCATGGACGGAGGAGCGCTCTTCGCGGCTGCGGATCGGGCAGAAATAGATGTACTGCCCGTCGAAGACTGCGCCGTAAAAACCCTTGGTACTCAATCCATCTATGGTGCCCGCATCAAAGGCGCTGAAGGCGTCGAAGGAGCCGTGCGGTTTCCATTTGGAGACCAGCGGTTGCATCGCTTCAGCCTGGCTGGCCGAGTTGTGGACCCAGGCACTGACGGTCAGGGCGTTGCCCAGATTTGCCAGCGCGCCATGGGGCAACGTGATATCAGCTTGCGGTGCGCCATCGTCACGCCAAATCAGCTCGCTCATATACCTCGATATCCATAATGATTAGCTCACCCTCCACCAAGTGCAACGTTCACCCCCGAATCAAAAATTCTGTATTGGCTCAACAAATGCTCATATAATTCCCGCATATTTCTCGTTTATATCTGCCATGGCATAGTGGTCTGCGGATCAAGTGGCAGCGGCGTCCCCAAGCATTTTCAAGCCCTCATAACGGGTTTTCACAATGCGCGGAGCGATCCAATCGCCCACCTCGTCCAGCGCCACCGGTGCCCCGTTGTATTCGATGTGCGACTTAAAGCCGGCCAGGAATATATTCACCTTCTCGTATATATCCGCGTAGGACTCCGGCATGCGCCCGTACTGGAACATGTCCTGAATCTTGAGTAGCATGGGCAGCCATAGAAAAGTGTCCCGGTTCCACGCTGAGTCCTCGGGCATGAGGGCCTGCTCGAAGGCACCGTCCTCGGTATAGACGCGCATCCAGGCTTGCTTGCCAGTGGGTTGAATACAGCCATAAAACGGGGCTCCGCCGTTGCGACCCTCGTGTTCCAGTATGATGGTGCCCACGGCATTTGGATCGCTGCGGTCGGCGCATATATGCGCGACCCGGCGCACGCCTCCTCCCATAGCAGCATGGGCCATCCACAGGCCGTGGATTCCGTGCCAGGCATATTCGGAAGTGCCGTTGTCCATCAGATAACCGCGGAATTGCTGCGCTTCCTCCACCTTCTGGCGTATTATTTCCACCTCTTTGACAAAAGCGAATGAAGAGCCGCTCATCAACGGCGTAGCGTATTTTTCCGCCAGCTCGAGGATCTCGCGGGCATCGGCCAGGGAGAAGGCAAAGGGACGATTGATGAAAATGGGCACGCCGGCTTCGATATAGGGCCTCGCCAGATCTTTGAACAAAAAGAGTTCATTGTGGTCGCCGATGATGATGCCGTCTACCTTGCCCACCATGTCCCAGTAGTTCTCTACCACCTCGGCACCGTACTGGGCGGAAAAATCCTCGGCTTGGCCCAGTTCGCCGTCCCAGACATGGCTCATCACCATGCCGGTGCGGCGCGGGTTGCCGTCTAGGGGATTGACCACCGCCGCCCAGGCCGGACGGATATGCCCGGTAGTAGGATGGCAGGTGAGGACGCCGACCTTGATCAGGCTGGAAGAAGGCAACATATCTACACTCATATCTGTCTCCCGAGAGATACTCATATATATGAAGGACCTTTTACTTTTAGGGATCTGGTCAAGCTCTATGCGATGCTAGCAGTTTCTATCGAGGCGTGCCGTGTGTACTCAGTCGGCCAGCGCCCACTGCGGGTAGGTTTCTGGTATGTGCAGCCCACCTGCCGGCATGGGAGCCGGTGTCCATATGGCGGGAAAAGACGCGGCGCGGTGCTCAATCATTTGACAGCGCGCGCAGGCAATCGACAGCGAGGCACCTGGCGCCGGGGGCAGCGGGCCGTCGAGCAGGCGCGACAGGCCGTCCCACGGTAGGGCAATCTCCACCTGCCAGCCGCGGTCGATGTCGCGACGCTGGTCGATCGTGCCGTCGATTTGTATGGCAACCTGTAGACCCGGAAAGGTCCAGTCGAAAAAACCCCAGCGCATACCGCGCTCGTGGTGCGGGCCGCCATCGCCACCAAAGACCATGGGTTTGTGCACCGCCAGGTCGAACTCGGGCACATCGTAGCAACTGCCACGCGAATAGGCATCTTTCCAGATGAAAAACATCTCCGAACGTCGACCGTCTGGCGCAATGGCCAGCGTGTAATAGGCGTCGGGGCCGGCTATGTAGAGTTCGACGGTATTTTCCGACCAGGTAAGTCCCGTTCGTTCGCTGCGCGTGCAGTAGACGTCGCGCTCTTCGACCCAGAACGCCGCGTAGAGAGCACGCTCGTCCCACAGCAGCGCAGTACGCGTGTCAAAAAAGCCGAGGTCGCCGTTGTCTATCGCGCCGAAGCGCGAGGTACGCAGAGCACCGCTCCACGCCGTTTTATCGAGGTCACCATCAATCGTTAGTTGCTCGGAGATGCGCTTACATAGAAATGGCTGTGTCATGCCTGGACCTCGTCGACGCTTTTTTCGCTGAAATGGATATAGGTAAATCGTTCGGGCGTGTGCGAATCGTACACGCCGTGGCTGTTCCATGCCCAGCCGGGACAGGTGCGACTACCTCCCTCTTCAATCCACTGGAAGCGCGACACGTCCATGCGCCATATATCGCCTTCTTTAGCTGGCAGTGAGCGACCACCCGCCAGGTGTTTAAGGCCCTGCCAGGGGAAGGCAATTTCGGCGAACCAACCGCGGTCTAGGTCGCTGCTATCGTTGATTGTGCCGTCCAAGTGCACGGCCCACTGCAGTCCGGGCATGTCCCAGGAGCGAAAGCACCAGCGGCGTCCGCGCGCCGATTTGTGACCGCTCCACGCGCCGCCGAGCGTATCGACAATGCCGTTATCGATGAGTCCGAACTCTGGGAGGTCTGCGTATCCAGCCTCTATATAGTTGTCCTGCCAAATGTAGAAGCGCTCCATAATCGTGCCCAAAGCATTGAGCTCGAATTCGTAATAGGCATCCTGTCCGGCGATAAAGACCTCCACGTCGTTTTCGCGACAGATCATAGAATCGCGTTCGGTCAGCGTTGCGCGGATATCCGGTTCTTCGACCCAGAAGCCGACATAGAGGTGCTCGTCATCCCACAGCATAGCCGCCTGCGTATCGAATAGGGCTGGTCGCCCCGGTTCTTCGAGATCTTCAAAACGCGGTGATCGAGGTGCTTTTTGCCAACTCTCCTCGTCGAGGCGACCATCGATGAGGATGGGGCCGACGGCACGGTAGCACGTGTAGTGCTTGAGGTTTTCTTCTGGGTAGGGAGGATGTGGTTTCACGGTTTATACTCGCTCATAAGGTAGTTGGACCATTCGATGAAATTGGCATCTGCAGCGCGGAAATAAATCAATGCGATGAGGCCGCACCCGCCCGCTCTACGGAGACTCCGTTGCAGCGCAGATGGTAGGCCACGCGTGATAATGGCTCTTGGTAAAGTGGAGATCGGTGGCGCCGGGCGTAGGTCGCAGCGAATTCAATTCGGTTTCCTGACTATGGAGACATAAGCCAATCTCTTGTCCACCAAAAGCCAGCGCTCTGCCTCCACCGTCAGAGATCCACTCGCGCATTCCCAGCACCTGTGTATGAAACCCGCAGGGGGCATCCAGGTCGCACATGGTGAGAGTCGAGTGATCGAGTTTTCTACTTCGGCTTTGTTGCATGAAAACCGGTTAGCGTCTCGAAACGAGTCAGGCTCTTCAGTTAGATTAGTTCGTGATTTCCTGCAAGAAACACGTCTATACTACTCCCAAAAGACCTGTGGTGGGTAAAGTATCTGGGCATCAGCCCTCGGTCAAGTCGAAAAGTGTGTATCGCGTGAGCAACTGGCCGACCTGTGATCGGGCGCTGATCGCCCGGAGTAGTCTGACGCTGTGGTTGGATGAGTCGGTGCTGCGAGTTTCGCTCAAAGTTACTCGGTCGGTGATCCTTCCTTATCCTCAGAGAGAAACGCGATCATTACCATACGTCGCCTGATCGAACGCGCAAAACGCAGCGAAACCTGGTTGGTCCTGGCGGGACACAGTATTGGCGATTCCACTCGGTGGGGTACGGACCTGGGGATGCTGAGAGAACTATTGGCCTACGTGCAAGAACCCGATAATGGCGTGTGGATAGCGCCCGTTTCGGAGGTGGCATCCTTCATCGCCAACGAACAAGCAATCAGCAAATAAAGACCCTACTCAGGCCGACCTGGTCAGAGAAAGAGTTTTGTCCGTCTGGTGGATCGAAAAATCGGTGAGCGACTGTTCTGCTCAACACCCAAACTCTATTCCGTACCTTTTCTAAAGCCGCTACCCGGATTCAGAGTACTGCTAGAATCGCCTTTTCAGATGCTTCGCTCTCTTGCTCCTCCCTCCTCGGATCTCTATTTTCAACTCCAAACACAATATTTCCGTCGAGTAGACCAAGCGTAGATTTCACAGATTTTCTCGGTAAATCTACCACCACCAGATATATCTCATACAACAATTCATCGGAACTCTACTATGTCCCGAGCCAATACCTTCTTCGTTAGGACCAACGATTACGCAGTCCACGCCATGGGCCGCTACGGCTCGGTTGTCAATCAGACTCCTGATCTCGACCGCGTCGCCCAGGACGGCATGCGCTTCGACAATTTTTTCTGCACCAATGCCACTACTAGCCATGCAAACGCCCAAGAATCACTTCGGCCCCGGGGCATCGCATCGAATCTCCCGCGCTGGGCAATCGGTTTTCGTCGACGAGAGGATTTGTCGAACGTATGACCATCAGGGTCAAAGCGGGTGTGGTCACCTACACCCGCACCGAGTCTCTCGAGAGCTGCCTCGCGAGTCTGATGGCCCAGACCCATCCTCTCGACGACATCATCGTCGTCGATAACCATCCAGAAGAGAGCAAAGAGAACCGCTTGCGGCAGCTGTGCCCCACCCTGACGTACCTGCCGCACGACAATATCGGAACCGCCGGTGGATTCGGTGCGATCCTACGCGAGGCGGCCGGCTCGTGCGATTACGTGTGGCTCTTCGACGACGACGTGACGATGGGATCCGAGGTGCTATAGCGGATCGTCGCGCGCATACCCGAGCTCGAAGAAGAGGGTCGGCTCGGCGCGGTTCGTCCCTGGTATGAGGCACGAACAGACCCAACGCCGATCCCGATAGGCCAGTTCGCCTGGCGGGGCGTGCTGGTCAGCACCCGGGCCGTCGCCGAAGTCGGCTACCCCGACGCCGAGCTGTTTATGTACGGAGCCGACATCGACTACTCGCTGCGAATCGCGAAAGCGGGCTTCCGTATGTTCATCGTTCCCGACGCGCTCATCAACGCCGGCGGCGAGGAGACCAAGACCGTATTGACCATCGGACCATTCTCCACCCAATGCCACACCTCCCCATTCCGCCTCTACTACGGCCTCCGCAACGAATTGATCGTGTCACGGCGACACTCTATGCCGGGGCGCTACCTGAAGACGAACCTCTATGGGTTGAGGTTGCTGCCGTTCGCCAGTCTGGCATGGCAGGGAAGCAAATCACAGGCGTTGAAGGCGATCGCAAAGGGCCTCTGGCATGGCAACATCGGGCGCCGAGGCAAACTCCTAGACCCACGGGACACGTCTTGACGAGCCAGCTCATGTGCCCAACGACCGCAGGAACCTCCAGCGATGAAGTTTGAGTTCGACAACGTCATTCGGGTTGCCCGGGAGCAGGGGTTCCTGGGTTTCATCCGCAAATGTTTCCTGTACATAGTGTTCCCGTTTCGCCTCTACGCGTTCAGAAGGTCGCCCGGCGAGAAGACGCCCAGAGAGCTCGTCGAATTCAGCTTCACGGTGTCGTCGGGATTGATCAAGCCGTTGCAGGTGAAGTCGGAAATCACCGATCTGATCGAGCGCCTCGCAGACAGCCCACCGTGCGTCATCCTCGAGATCGGTACCGCCGTCGGCGGCACGCTGTTCTTGTTCCTCGGTATCGCAGACCGGAACGCCCGCGTCGTCAGCCTCGACCTGCCAGGTGGAATCCACGGTGGCGGCTACCCGCTGTGGCGCGTTCTCATCTACAAGATGTTTCCGACCGGCAAGCAGCGACTCCACCTGGTCCGCGATGACTCACACTCAGCCGAGGGACTCGAGCAGGTGAAGCACCGGCTCGGTGGCGAAGCCATCGATTTTTTGCTCATTGATGGCGATCACACTTACGATGGTGTTAGACAAGATTTCGAAACCTTCGCGCCACTGGTCAAGCCCGGCGGCCTCATCGCGTTCCACGACATCCTGCCCCACGCCAACTACCCCGAATGCGGCGTCGACCAATTGTGGAACGAGGTCAAGGAGGGATTCGAGCACGAAGAAATCATCGAGGACTCCGCCCAGGGGTGGGCGGGCATCGGACTCTTGAAGTGGGCAGGCGAAGCATCGGAGTAGCTCTGCCCTCCCCTTTTCTCTATCCGGCGACCGGCGCGATTGCAGGCCACCACAGCCTGCAATTCTCAGCGCATCAGCTTGCAGAACCTGGGCAGCATGCGGTCGAGCATATAGCGAACGTCGGCATCGAAGACGCCGAAGATGCCGCAGGCGTTTCCTATACTTGAATCGACGTGTGACTATAAATGCGGGAGTTCACAGAGAGTAGATAATGACCGATCTGATCACATCGTACCTATGGCATCTTTTTCAGGAACAAGGCTACCTGATCATCGAAAACTTGCTCTCGTCCCAACGCCTTGAATACTTGAGGCACGCTTTAGAAGAACGGTATATTGCAGAAGGTTCTCTCGCGGGCTCGGAAGGTTCCGACATCCAAGGCGTACGCCGCCTTTGCAATCTTTTCAGCAAAGGGCAAGCTTTTGAAGAACTGGCCGTCGAACCCCTCTTCCTAGCAGCAGCCCGCCGCGCCATCGGTAATGACTGCCGCTGGCAAGCGATGAATTTCCACGACCCTGTCCCAGGGGACCCTCGGCCCCATCAACCCATACATGCCGATCGCTCTTTCTTTGCCGATTGCAAGACCTATCTCAATGTAGTATTGGCCATCGACGCCATGACATTCGAAAACGGGGCCACCCGCTTGGTACCGGGATCGCACAAACGCTCCTTTCCCAAAGATGTACTCACCGATCCCAATGCACTGGTTGCAGGAGAGATATACGCTACCTGCCCGGCTGGTAGTGCCATCCTGTTGCACGGAGACATTTGGCACGGCGCCCGTCCCAACAACTCAAAATCAACCCGGCGAGTTATACACTTAGGCTATGCCTGTCCCTCCACTGCGCCACAATACGATATCGCCGGTCCCTTAAGCGCTCAGACTCGCCGACGTCTGGGGCCGCATTGTGCTCTAATACCAGATTGTCCATCCCGGTAGAATCGTTGGTGCCCTTGGGAAAATACTGGCGCAACAATTCGCTGGTATTTTCGCTGAGTCCATGTTCCCAAACATATTGCGTGTCCTTGAGGCAGGGTCAACGGGCTATATCCCATCATATGCCCCTCCATATGGGGCAAGTAAAACGACAAAGGACATAGACCGATTGACCTTTGTTTTTTACGCATCACCTAAGGTGCACTTGGGAGTTGAACTCATGAAAACACGTTGACAATTCAGCAGGCTATTGCTACTTTTTCCCCCAATTGAGCAGAATATTTGCGCCCACGGCACATCAAACTACCCTAACACCCGAAAACCCTGGATCATCAAGATGATCAAGTCTGCGTGGATTCTCGTACTCCCGCTTTTCAGCATCCTGCTGCTACCCTCAACGGCGCTCGCCGGAGGCGGTGCGCTCCCATCGCTGGTGCACGACATCGGATTCTGTATCCTCGTCGCCGGCGTCCTGTGCGTGTTCTTCACCCGGCTACAGATCCCGACGATCGCGGCCTTCCTGCTGGGAGGCGTAATCGTCGGCCCTGTAGGGGCGCATGTGGTCACCGACGCGGGGAACATCGACACTATCGCCCAGCTCGGTCTGGTTCTATTGCTCTTCCTCATCGGCCTCGAGATCGACATCAGCAAGCTGCTGGCCAGCGGCAAGACGCTGATCATCTCCGGGCTGCTCCAGTTCCCGCTCTGCGTCGCCTTCGGCTTTGGTATGTGCAAGTTGCTGATCTGGGCCGGCGTGGGTGGATCGCTGTTAGGCGATGGCACGGGCGAAACGAGCTACGTACCGCTCTACATCGGCTTCGTGATGGCCGCCTCCTCCACGCTGCTGGTGGTCAAATTGTTCCAGGAAAACTTCCAAATGGACACCACCACGGGCCGAATATCGCTCGGGATGCTGGTCTTCCAGGACATATGGGCCATCGTGGTGATCGCGATCCAGCCCAATTTCGCCAAACCCGAGATCGTGCCGATCCTGCTCTCCTTCCTCGGCATCGCGATCCTAATTGCGCTCAGCGTTACCTTCGCCAAGTACCTGCTGCCCATCGGATTCAAGTGGATCGCCAAAATGCCCGAGTTAATGCTGGTGGCGGCCATCGCCTGGTGCTTCGCCATCGTTTTCGTCGGCGGCAACATCGACACCTTCACCGAGGCTGTCTTCGGGTTCAACCTGCACCTCTCGGTGGGCTCCAGCATGAGTGCGCTGATCGCCGGCGCCAGCATCGCCAGCCTGCCCTACAGCACCGACGTACTGGCCAAAGTCGGCATCGTGAAAGACTTCTTCGTGACGCTGTTCTTCGTCGGGCTCGGCATGGGCATCCCGCTACCCGACGGCTTCACGGTACTCATCATGGCCGTCGTCTTCAGCGCTCTGGCACTCGCGGCCCGCTACCTGCTGTTTTTCCCCCTGCTCTACTGGACGGGTCTCGACCGTCGCAACGCAATGGTGAGTTCCACGCGCCTGGCCCAGGTCTCGGAGTTCACGCTGGTAATCGCGTACGCTGGGCTTGGGTTCGGCCACATCAGCGCCGAGCTCAACAGCGTGATCATCTTCGCCTTCATCATCACCGCGCTGCTCTCCCCCATGCTCTACAAAAAGGCCGACGCGATCCACGACCGGCTGGCCCCACTGCTCTCAGCGATCGGCTTCAAGACGCCCCCCGAGGCCGAGGCCGACGAAGAAGAGTCGTTCAGCGTGGCACTCCTCGGCTTCCACCGCGTCGCCTCCTCCGTGCTCCACAATCTCAAGGAACACCACCCTGAACTGATGTCCAGCATCCTGGTAGTCGACTTCAACGTGGGCATCCACGAAAAGATCGCTGCCCACGGCCCCACAGTGCGCTACGGCGACCTATCCAACGCTGAGACCCTGCACCACGCCGGCGTGGACAAGGCCAAGGTCATCGTGTGCAGCATCCAAGACGACATGCTCAAGGGCACTACCAACCTGAAGATCGTGGAGGCCCTGCACCACATCAATCCGGAGGCGGTAATCATCGCCAACTCGCTCAGCCTCGAAGAAAGCCTACAGCTGTACGAGGCCGGGGCGCACTACGTGTATCTCTCGCGTATCGAGGCCGCAACAGCGATAACAAAGGCCGTCGAGCAGGCTCTAGACAACAAGATCCACGAACACCGCGCCGAGCAGGAGGCCAACCAGGGCAAGTGGCACGAACGCGACGAGGTCTTCGGCTAGAAGCAGGCTTCCTGCCTTATTAGTAGAGCGAAACCCCGGGCACGTCATCTTGGAACAGCTCAACTCATCGAAAGAGATCACGAGCTCAACACTCAAAACCCCATCTGAAGGTGGGTGCTCAGAATCAATGAGGGACAGTCGGATAGGTTCCGTCCAGAGCCCGCTGCCGATCGCGGCGCACCCTGGCCAGATAGTCGCGCATCGACTCGATCCCAAACTCCGCGATCAATTCATCTGTGCTCATATGCGGCAAGTTTGAACGCAGCGTCAACAGACACTCGTCACCAAGATGCTCCACCGTTGCAGCGCCAGGACCGTGCCGTTCAAACAATGACCGTACGCGCTGGATATTGCCGTCGTGATGCACCACCCGTATATCCAGATCAAGCCCGGCAGTGATCAGCGGCGCCATGCCGGTCTCATCACTGGTCCGACGCGGCACACTGCAAATGGGCCGGCCGGCCGGATCAATGAACGAACCCCCGCCGGCAAATACCCCCGCCATATAAAAACCAAACTCAATAGCCCAGCGGCTCATCATCCGCACGCCGGTCCACATCGATGACCAGACGACTAGCTCGGGGCAGCTAGCGCTGATTGCATGCCCTACCTCCCAATAATTGATATCAAAACAGATGGTCAAAGCGACGCGACCAAAGTCGGTTTCAAAAACAGGCGTCTCAGTGCCGGGGATAATGCCAAGATCCAGCTCTGTATGGGTCGGCACATTTTTGTGATATACGCCAACCACCTGGCCCGCCCGGTCGATCAGGATGGAACTGTTGCGGCGCTTACCACCCGCCATAATTGCCTGCGGAATTACAACATACACCGAGTGGGTGCGGGCAGCAGCAGCCATGGCCGTAACCGTGGGGCCGTCGAGCTCTTCAAAGACCCACGCGTTGGACGCACCCAGATAAGAGCAGATCTCCGGAAAGACCACAAGATCAGCCTTTTGTGCAGCGGCCTGGGTTATGTGCGTCCCCATCTTTTCAAGGGTCTTGGACAGCCGATCAGGGGCATCGCCCGCAACCGGGTCGTAGCTAACCAGTGAAATAGTCGCGATCCGGTTCATTAGGTATTATCGTTTTCGTTTCCTAACAATAGCTCGCGGAGCCTCGTTGAGGACACCTCTAAAGGCGCACTATAGTCGTTGTCGGTGGCTGTGTGGCAGAAAAATTTCGCGGATGTGCTTTATTCCCATTCCAAAATGACCGCCATAGCTTCGTCGGGATGCTCGTAGAGAAAATGATAGGCTTCCGGGGTTTGCTCCCAGGGCATCCGGTGGGTGATCAGGGGAGCGACCCGGATGGTGCCTGCACTCAGCATCTGGACGGCATCGTCGCGGTGTTTGGCGCGCGGTTCCGGCACCCGGATACCGCCGACGAGCAGCTTGCTCATCATCAGGCTGGAATCCAGCGATAACAGGCCGTCTCCTGGTTTTTTCGCGCCCTGATAAAGGGCGATCAGATGCAGGACACCATCGCTTTTTACCATGTGTTGAGCCTGTTCAAAAGATTTAATGCCAGCCGTCCCACCAACGCATTCCACCACTACATCAGCGCCTTTGCCCGCAGTTAGTTCTTTTACCGCCTGGACGGAGTCGGTGCTGGATACATCAATGACGTGATCGGCGCCGCATTCACTGGAGATCCGACAGCGCAACGACGTAGCATCAACGGTGATGACGCGTCCGGGCTGCCGCTCGCGTACGGCCTGCATATATAGATTGCCGACAATGCCCTGACCGAGCACGACGACATCGTCGCCGGGCTCGATAGGGGTAGTGCGAGCCCACATAACCGCACTGGTAGACAAACCAATAAAGGTCGCGGTTTCGCAGTCCATCGATTCCGGTATATGGCCGTATGCACCTGCCACATATTGGGCATGGGGGCCGGAAATATTGGCGCGCTCGCCGCATTGCACCTCAGCGACCTGGCTGCCC
>MDTE01093524.1_pt1 | contig 11987 bp, 10 predicted proteins | sample 811231 | NCBI WGS metagenome assembly MDTE01 (sample SAMN05326651, study PRJNA326480) | marine metagenome | isolation source: seawater | place: Indian Ocean: Red Sea | collected 2010
CAGTTGGATTTGATGAAAGAAGGAGGCCATTCAACTCAAAGAATAGTTCATCATAAAGATAATTCTGGATTTGAAATTCAAAGAGCATTGATTAAAAAAATAAAAAAATTTAAAAACATTAAATATTTAGAAAACCATCTTTTAGTCGACTTAATTACTGATCATCATATTGGAAAACTACCCAAAACATGCTATGGAGCTTATGTTATGTCTATAAAAGATAAAGAAATAATTAAAATAAATTCAGAAATAACAGTTTTGTCCACTGGTGGGGCAGGTGAAGTTTTTGAATTTACAACTAATCCTAAAGGAGCAACTGGCGATGGTTTAGGAGCAGCTTACAGAGCAAAAATTAATATAAAGAATTTACCTTACGTTCAATTTCATCCAACTGCCCTACAAAAAAAAGTGAATGGGGAAACTTTTTTAATAACGGAAGCAATCAGGGGAAAGGGAGCTAAACTTACAAATAGTAAAGGAGAAAGATTCATGCTTGATTATGACAAAAGAGGTGAATTAGCATCAAGAGATATTGTTGCAAGAGCAATTGCAAATGAGATGTTAAAAGAAAACCTTGAATGTATGTATTTGGATGCAACTGAAATTGATACATATACACTTAAAAAAAATTTTCCAACTATTATAAAAAAATGTAATGAAGTTGGAATTAATCCTTTGACCGATAAAATACCTGTAGTGCCAGCAGCTCATTATTTTTGCGGTGGTATTGATGTTGACGAATATAGTAGAACAAATTTTGATAGACTCTATGCAATTGGTGAATGTAGTCATACGGGATTACATGGTTCAAATAGATTAGCTTCAAATTCATTACTTGAGTCAATAGTATTTTCACACAGGGCTGCTGTTGACTGTCTAAAAAAATTAAATAAATCAAAATTAAATTTTAGTTTTTTTAAATTAATTCCTGAGTGGAATGGTAAAAATTCAATATCAAACCGAGAATTAGAAGTAATTAATAAACTAAGACTCAATCTACAAAAGATAATGAGTTCTAAAGTTGGAATTTTTAAGACAGTTGACTCTCTTCTTAATGCAGAAATAGAACTACGATCTCTTTACTTTGAAATGTTAGAACTATATAACAAAAAGAAACTTACTCCACAATTGTGTGAATTAAGAAATTTAGTAAGTATTTCTTACCTTATGATTAAACAGTCTATTGAAATAAAACATAATTCAGGAGTATACTACAATCACGACTATGCAAAGTGAATTTTATTTGAAACATAAAAAAAATATTGACTCATTTATTAATAATGCTATTGATGAAGATATCGGCAAGGGTGATTTTTCCTCTTTATCAAGTATTACGAAAAATAAAATTAACTCTCTTGAATTAATATCAAACGAGGAATGTACAATCGCAGGATTATCATTGGTAGGATTAATTATCAGCAAGTTTAATAAAAAAATAAAATTTATATCAAATTATAAAGATGGCCAAAAAATAAAAAAAAATTCAAAAATTTTAGTTATTACAGGACCTATCATCGATATCTTATCAATTGAACGACTAATTTTAAATTGCTTACAAAGAATGAGTGGTGTTGCAACCTTAACAAATAATTTGGTAAATAAAATTTCTCACACAAATTGTAAAATTTTAGATACAAGAAAAACTACTCCAAACTTTAGATATCCAGAAAAATGGGCTGTTAAAATTGGTGGTGCGTTTAATCATAGAATGGATTTGTCAGATGAAATTATGATCAAAGACAATCATATTGATTTTTCCAAATCTTTATCACATGCTTTGAATAATGTATTTTCTTTTAAGAAAAAATATAAAAAAGAAATTTCAGTAGTAGTGGAAGTGAGAAATTATGAGGAAATTCTCGAATGTTTGAATTTTAAAAGGATTGATAGATTATTATTGGATAATATGTCAATTAGAGAAATAAAAAAATCTATAAAATTGATTGGTGGAATATTTAAAACTGAAGCATCAGGAAATATTAATGAGAATAACATAAAAGAAATTGCCAATACAGGGGTTGATTATATCTCAATAGGAGCTTTAACTCATTCTTACAAAAACATCGATTTAAGTTTTAAAGTTCAGAAATAGCTTTTTCCTGAAAATCATTAAAATCAAAATCAAAAAATCTAAACTCAGTGTTATTATTATTAATAGAAATAGGAATTCTAATCCTAATTTTTCTCTTATTCCTAAAAGCATCAATTAAAACATTATCCTCTAAATTCATTGTTGAATAATTACTAAGAGAATAGGTCGATTTGGTTTTTTTATTTGGTGATTCGGTATATTCTACTTCAATTGGACAAATATTTAAACATCTTGGAAATTTAAACTTTTTTTCGTCCTTACTTGTATTTTGAATAATCGATCCAATAATAGAGTTTTTATCTTTTTTTAGAAATTTAAATTTTAAAATTAATGAATATTCTGATTTATCATCTTCATAATTTACAACTTTTGTATTAGAGAATTTCCCCACAGTATAAAAATCAATTTTTTCACTAGATTTTTTAAGATCATAAATCCAATCATTTATAAGATAAACATCTTCAGATATTTTTTTTACTGAATCATTAGTGCAACTAAATAAAAAAAATGAAACATAAAATAAAAAAATATTAATTTTCATATATTATTTATATTTGATACAAAATAGAATTTAGTTAAATTTAGATAATTAATTATATTAAAAAAAAAAACAATGAATAAAAGAGATTTTCTTAAAAATTCAGCTTTAATTTCTGGTATATCTGTTTTACCCTCATGGCTGTGGTCTTCAAAACCTAAAAACAAACTTAGAACTGCTCAAGTAGGTGTAGGAGGAATGCAAGGACTATTTGATATCAAAAGTATTGCCTCTCACAAATCTGTTGAAGTTGTTGCTTTGTGCGACGTTGATGATGTTGAATTAAAGACTGCAAAAAAAGTATTCCCAAATGCTAAAACTTTTAAAGATTACAGAAAAATGTTAGACGAAATTGGTGAATCTATTGATGCTATTTCAGTATGTACACCTGACCATTCACATGCACCTATTTCAATAATGGCTATGAAAAAAGGGATACCAGTATATTGTCAAAAACCTTTAACCCATAATGTTTCTGAATCAAGAGAAATGTTGAGACTAGCTAAAGAAAAAAATTTAGTTACCCAAATGGGTATACAAGTTCATTCATTTTATGATTATAAATTAGCTACTTTTTTAATCCAATCAGGAATTATTGGAAAAGTAAAAAGAGTAAGAGCTTGGTGCAATAAAAGTTGGGGTTATGATGGAACTCTTCCAGAGGGTAAAGACGAAATTCCAGCAAGCCTAGATTGGAATTTATGGTTAGGTACTGCTAAGAAAAGACCATACAAAGAAAAAGTTTATCATCCTCATAACTGGAGAAGAGTTGTTGATTTTGGATGTGGAACTTTAGGGGATATGGGGGTTCATATATTTGATACTCCATACAATGCTTTAAATCTTGATGTTCCTTTTACCGTAAAAAACATTTGTAGAAATCCAAACGGATTTAGTTTTCCTGAAGCAAACATTGTAAACTATAAGTTTCCTGGTACTGAATTTACAACTGATGTTTTAGAGTGGATATGGGAGGATGGAATTAAGGCCCCTAAATATAACAAAGAACTAACATTGCCTAATGATGATAAACTACCTGATATGGGGGCTATGTTTATTGGAGAAAAAGGTAAACTTCTTTTACCTCACTTTATGCAATTACCAAAATTAATTGTTAAAGGAAAATATAAAGATTTAAAACTTAAAAAATACAATGGAATTGAATCAGTAGGTAAGCCAGTTAGAAATTATGAAACTGAAAGTGTAAAACATTACCACGAATTTGTTGACGCTTGCTTAGGTAAAGGTGAAACATCTGCACCATTCTCCTATTCTGCTAGACTTACTGAAACAATCTTGCTAGGTGTAATAGCCAGTAGATTTCCCAACAAAACTCTAAACTGGAACTCTAAAACTGCAAAATTTAAAGAAAGTGAAGTAAACAAATTTTTGGGAGGAAATTATAGAGAATTTTAATTCAATTATTCCGAATTGAATTACTTTTAGGAGTAAAGTAAAGTATATTTTTAAATAAAATCCAATAGCTTGGTTTAAAAGGAATTCTAATAAAATATCTAACTAAAAAATAAATCCATACTGTATAAAGAGTTGTCTTTGAATAATGTTTCCTAATTATATAAAATAATGAAATTTTTAATTCTTTTTTAATTTGAATTGACCTCTTTGTACTACCTCCTTTAAAATGAATGTACTTTGCTTTTGGAATAAGATATGTTAAAAGTCCTAAATTTCTTAATCTTATTCCAACATCAGTTTCTTCATAATACAAAAAAATATTTTGGTCAAAACCATTTATCAACCTAAAATATTTTGCTTTAAAAAACATGAAAGAGCCTTCGACGTAATCTACAACCAGAGGCTCGTGGTAAACTTTCTTAATTCTTAGAAACTTTTTGGGTGAAATTAATTCAAGAAATTTTCTTCCAAAAAATAGCTTCTTAATTGAAAAAAAATTATTAAAAGATGAAATACTTTTTTTGTTTGAGTCATAACCTTGAGGACCACACAATGCGACTTTAGTATTCTTTTCCATAAAATCAAAAAGAATATTAAAACAATTATTTAATAATAATGTATCATTATTAATAAAAGCTATGTATTTTCCAATAGACTCCTTAGCACCTACCATATTTCCTCCTCCAAAGCCTAGGTTTGTTTTATTCCTTAAAACTTTAATATTTAGTTTATAAGAATTTTTTTCAATTTTTTGATTTAAAAGCTTAAAGTCATTAATATTTGATCCGTTATCTACAACTATAATTTCATATTCTAAATATTTATCAATAGATAATTCAATAGACTTTAGACAATTTATCGTGAATTCATGTGAGTTAAAATTCAATATAACTATTGAAATATTTATTTCAGATTTTTTTTTCATCTTATTAATCATGGATTATACAAGTTGAAAATTTCTGGCAACCATAAAGTAATTTTAGGAAAAAATGTTATCAAGAATAAAGAGAAAATCATTGAAATTAATAAAGGAAAAAGTGGTTTGAAAACTTTTTCGATAGATGTACCAGCAACACCAACACCCACGAAAAGGACTGAACCAACTGGAGGTGTACAAAGGCCAATACATAAGTTTAAAACAAGCATAATTCCAAATTGGATTGGATCAATTCCAATACTTTCTACAATTGGAAGAAAAATTGGAGTAAATATTAAAACTGCTGGTGTTATATCCATGAAGATACCAACAAATAAAATAAATAAATTAATTATAATTAAAATTATAAGTTTGTTATCACTTAAATTGACTAAAAAATTACTTAATTCCTGAGGAATATTTTCAAAAGATATAACCCATGACATGGACATTGAAGTAGCAATTAATAACATTACTATAGACGATGTAATTGAAGCCTCTAAAAGTATTTTTGAGAAATCATTGAATTTTATTTCCTTATAAATAAATGCCAATAAAAATGTATATAATACAGCAATTCCTGATGCTTCGGTAGCAGTAAAAAACCCTGAAACAATACCTCCTATTATTATAAATAGTAAAAAAAGACTTGGAAAAGCTATAATAAATTTTTTAAAAATTAGTAATAATGAAGTTTTAACTGTCGACTTATATCCTTTTGTTTTAGCAATAAAAATTGAAACAATCATCAAAAATATGCCAGTTAAAATCCCTGGAATATAACCTGCTAAAAATAATGCTGCTACCGAAACACCTCCACTTGCTAGCGAGTAAACAATTAGTATATTACTTGGTGGGATGACTAATCCAATTGTTGCAGAAGTAATATTTACTGCCGCACCATACTCTTTGGGATATCCCTCTTTTTCCATTTCTGGACCAATTATGCTTCCCATAGCTGAAGCAGAAGCCATTGCAGACCCAGCTATAGCACCCATAAGCATTGAAGAGACAATATTTATCAATGCCAAACCACCTGGAAGAGCTCCAATAATACTTTTAGCAAAATCAATAAGTCTTTTAGCAATACCTCCATATGTCATAATTTTTCCAGACAAAATGAAAAATGGAATTGCTATTAGAGAAAAACTATCCAAACTTGTCGCCATCTGTTGTGCAATTGTGGTAAGACTTGGCAAAAACGGGATTGAGAAAATAATTGTTAAAGTAGAGGATATAGCTATTCCCCAAGCAATTGGTGTTCCAGCAAATGTTAAAACGAAAAAACTTATAATTAAAATTAAAACAGGAAATATTTCCATATATATCATTTTAAATTATTACACATTTCATAAAAAATTATTAGTATACCGCTTAAGGGTATCACTGAATACACTATTGACATTGATAAGTTTAATGATGGTGAATATTGATCTAATACAAAAGTTATGTAGACAAGATTAAAACCGCCCAGAACTAATACATTAAACGAAAAAACAATTAATATTATGGAAACAAAAATTTCAATGTTTTTTTTAAATTGATATCCCAATTTGCTTTGTAACAAATTAATTGAAACATGTTTCTTTTTACCGCTTACATAGGCTGCACCTAAAACTCCTAACCAGATCATTAAAAACCTCGAAAGTTCATCTGTAAATGAACTTGGATTGCTAGTAAAATATCTTGTAAAAATTTGATATAATACATTTAATACCATCGTAGATAGTAATAGAACTAAAACTTTTTCAATAAATAAATCTATTTTAATTCTTAATTTTTTCATCCTTAATTCTTGCTATTAGATCGTTAATTTCTGTATCTTTTTTCAATTTATCATACATTGTCAAAGAGGCTTTTTTAAATAAATCCTTATCAGGATATATTATCTCTACACCACTATTGATAATAGCTCTCATTGACTCTTCCTCAGATTTTATCCACAATTCTCTTTGAAACGGAACTGACAAATTAACAGCTTCCTGTAACCATTTTCTTTCATTAATAGTGAGATTATTCCATAAGTTTGTACTTGATAAAATAACATCTGGTATCATATTGTGTTCGTCAACTATATAATACTTACAAACTTCATAGTGTTTTGACAAATAGAAACTTGGAGTATTATTTTCTGCTGCGTCAACAACTCCTTGTTGTAAAGAAGTATATAACTCCCCCCATGAAATAGGTGTAGGAGATCCTCCTAAACTCCTTATCATTTCAAATGCAGTATTACTTTCTTGAACTCTAATCTTTAATCCATTGAGATCACTTGGTTTTTCAATTTTTTTTTCTCTACTATAAAAACTTCTACTACCTGAGTCATAATAACCAAGTCCCTTAAAAAGATATTTTTCTCCTTCCTCAAGCAACTCTTTACCAATCGGACCGTCAAGAACTTTAAAATAATGCTCTTTATTTTCAAATAAATATGGGAGACCAAAAACTTTCACTTTAGGAGCAAAATTTTCCAAAACTGCAGCAGATACTTTTGTTAAATCTAAACTACCAATTTGAAGTAATTCTAAACATTCTCTTTCAGAACCTAATTGTTGATTAGGATATATCTCTAATTTCATTTTACCATCTGATAGCCTTAATAACTGATTATTAACCATTATCATAGCCTTATGTACAGAGTGATTAGTGTCCAGACCATGACCTATTCTAATCAATTTAATATCATTGTTTTGATCACAAGAAAAAAAAAGGAAACAAAAAACAAGTATACTTTTTAAACTATTTATAAATTTCAAATTATTTTTCAAAATATTCCTTTGCATTATAAAAACAAATTTTAGAAATGATCTCTCCAATTAAATTCATATCATTAGGTATAAGTCCCTTTTCAATATCTTTTCCAAACATATTGCATAATAGTCTTCTAAAATATTCATGTCTAGGAAAAGATAAAAAACTTCTTGAGTCAGTAATCATTCCAATAAAAGTACTTATAATACCTATATTTGATAAGGTATTTAAGTGATTTGTCATACCTTCAAGTTGATCCAAAAACCACCACCCTGACCCCCATTGTATTTTACCTTTATGTGAACCATCATTAAAGTTACCTATTATTGAGGCAAAAAATGCATTATCAGAAGGATTAGAATTATATAAAATCGTTTTTGCTAATTTTCCATTTGAATCTAGTTTGTCTAAAAATTTTGAAAGATTCACATCCATTGGATATGAACCAATTGAATCAAATCCAGCGTCTTTTCCAATTTTATCTTTCATTCTGGAGTTATTATTCCTCATAGCTCCTAGATGAAATTGTTGAACCCATCCATTTTTATCATACAACTCACTTAAAAAAATTAATATCAAGGTTTGATATTTCAGACTTTCTTCCAAAGAAATCATATTCCCATTTATTCTTTTTTTAAAAATTATTTCAATTTCTTTTTCTTTTATATCTTCAAATGGAATAAAATTTAATCCATGATCTGAAATTCTACAACCACTTTCATGGAAAAAATTAATTCTATTAATTATTGCATTTTTTAAATCTGTTAAATTTTTTATTTTAAAATTTGAAACTAAACCAAAATCATTAATATATTTTATAAAATCTTTACTTAATATATTAATTAAATTATCTGGTCTAAAAGTACATCCAACATTTATTTCAAAATTAGATGCTTTAATTTCTTTATGATATGATAAATCATCCAATGGATCATCAGTTGTACAAATGCTTTTAACATTCATCATCTTTAATAAACCTCTTGTACTAAAAGAATCATAACTAAGTTTTTCTGAAGTTAAATCATATACATAATCAGCAGTATTTAAATCTAAAAATTTATTAAATCCAAAATATCTTAAAAGTTCTAAATGAGTCCAATGATATAGTGGATTTCTAATTAGGTCAGGAATTATAGACGACCATTTTTTAAACTTTTCTTTATTACTGGACTTACCAGTTATATATTTTTCGTCCACACCCATTGTTCTCATAGCTCTCCATTTGTAATGATCATCTTCCAACCAAGCTTCTGAAATATTTTTAAATTTTCTATTATTACAAATATCTTTAGGAGACAAATGAGAGTGATAATCAATTATTGGAAGGTTAATTGCATATTCATGATATAATTTTATCGCAAAATTATTGTCAAGTAAAAAATTATCATTGATGAAATTAGACATTGGAAAAAAAATTAATACTTAAATGTTTTTCCACCTACTATTACTTGTTGTGTTTTTTCATCAAAAGTTGCTTTTAAACCTGTCCTTAAGGCTGCAGTTGTCATTATTGTTGCTATTGAGTGATTATAAGCCGCCTCAACAGGACCATTGGTTTCTTTTCTATCTCTAACACATTTCATCCAATTATGAATGTGTAAAGATGTCATATTATCAACTCCTGTATTTGCTGATGTAATAGCTTTACTTTTAACTTCATCAAGTTTGAATTCATCTAATAAATTTTGCTTCATTCCCATTTTGTTGGCATGGTTTGCCTTTAATCCACCATTTGGGGTGACTTTATTGGTTTTTAGATTAAGTTCACCCCCATTTGAATAATAAATTTCTTGTATACCTCCAGCTGAATTAGTAAATCTTGAAGAATATAAAACTTGAAAACCATTATCACTATCTCCGTAATCGAAAACGGCTGTCATGGTATCGAAGTTTTCTCTGCCATCCTTCCATAAATATATTCCCCCGTTCCCCACTACACTTCTTGGATGATTAAATCCAGTAAACCAATGAACTGTATCTATTTGATGACACATCCATTGACCAGGTATCCCAGAAGAATAAGGCCAAAACAACCTGTACTCAAGATATTTTCTTGGACTCCATTTTTCAAATGGTCTATTAATTAAATATCTTTTCCAATCTGTATCTTTTTCCTTTATTTCTTTGACCAAACTAGGTAGCCTCCACCTGTCTGGTTGATTAACGTTCCACTTCATTTCTACCATAACCACTTTTCCAAATTTGCCAGATTTAATATAATTATTTGCTGCATGATAATTAAGTCCACTTCTTCTTTGAGAACCAATTTGAAATATAATTTTAGATTTTTTTACAGCATTAAGCCCCAATATTGCATCATCCATTGTCTCAGCAAAAGGTTTTTCAACATAAACATCTTTTTTTGATTCAGCTGCCTCAACTGTGTGAATAGCATGTTGAAAATCAGCTGTAGATATAATTACTGAATCTATCTTATTTTTTTCATACATTTCTTCATTGTTTCTCCACTTATCAACCTTTAAGCCTGTTTTAGCTTTTATAAATTCAGCTCCTTCCAATCTTCTTCTGTTCCAAATATCCGATACACCAACAATTTCAAAGTTTAACTTTTTTGAAAACTGTAAAAATGATGGTATTAGTGAATACTTACTTCTATTTGAAAAACCTACTATCCCAACTCTTATTCTGTCATTTGAGCCAATTATTTTTCTGTAACTCTTTGCACTAAGTGCACTTGAAAATGCAATTCCAGAAGTAGCCAATAATGTTTTCTTAATAAAATTTCTTCTTTTACTATTCATACTAAAATTCTCTAATTTTTATATTTTTAAACGATACTTTGTCACCATGATCTTGAAGTAAAATATTACCACTTTCCCACTTACCAAAATTATCCCATTTTTCATATTTACTCTTTTCAACTAAAGCTGAAAATGTTTGTGAGTATCTGTCAAATTCAACTACCTTGACATGATTAAGCCAATGCTCAATTTTTCCGTTTATAGATATAATTCTTGCATTATTCCACTTTCCGATTCCCTTAAAATTTTTACCTCTTGAGCCACTAGTTTTATTTTCAGCTCTAATTAAATCATAAAGTGAACCAACTGTTCTATTACCATTTTTACCTAATTTTGCATCTGGATGGCTAGAATCGTCCAAAATTTGAAATTCTAAACCAATTGCAGATCCTCCACTTTTATTAATTTCCTCATTCACGAAATACTTAATTCCACTATTTGCACCTTCAGTAATAAGAAAATCAAGACTTAATTCAAAGTTAGAATACAATTTTTCAGTTAAAATATCTCCTCCATTTTGAGATTCAAGTCCTCTAGAATCCTCAACTGTTAATATTCCATCTCTAATATTCCAACCTTTTTTTGGAAAATATTTTTTAAGATTACCTCTCCATCCCTTTGATGATTTTCCATCCCAAAGTAGTTTAAATCCATTTTCTTTTTCTAGTTCCGTAAGTTTATTTTCTAAATAACTTATTTCATCGACACTTTTATCATCGGGTAATATATGTTTTTTAACGTTAGTGTCAATTATTTTAATATTTTTCCACATTACTTTTTTACCATTATCTTTTATGTCATTAATACTATGAATTTGAAAAGCGATAAATCCACTAGAAGTCATTTCATCAACAAGATTTGCTGTCTGGACACCATTTACATATGTTTTAATATTATTACCATAAGCCTCAATTCTAAAATGGTTCCACTTTCCATTTTTAAATGAATTTTGACTTTTTGGATTTCTTGTTAATGGATATAACCATTGTCTTCTTGCTTCATCATAAATTCCACCAGCCCATCTTCTTTTTGAGGTCTCAATTTCACATTGATATCCATGAACCCTACCATTATAATAATCTTTATAACTATTACTCCTAAACTGAACTCCAGAATTGAGCCCATCATCAATTTTTACTTCAAATTCAAGTATAAAATCAGAAAAAAATTTTTTTGTAGCTAAAAAAGTATTGGGAGTATTTAATTTAGATGTTCCAATTAGAATTTTATTTTCAATTTGAAATGTTGCATTGCCGTTTAATATGATAAATTCTGACAAATCATCGTTTTTAAAAAGTTCTTTCCATTTAGTATCCTGAGAATATAAATTATTTACAAATAAACTTAAAAAAAGAAAGTATAAACTTTTAGTAATAATCTTTATCATGAATTAAATAATAATAATGACTTATGAATTTAATAAAAGTTTTTTTAATATTGTTTATATATATTTTAAAGATTAAATGATTTGTATCAATTAAAGAATAAAGTAATTGTAGTTTCTGGATCAAC
>MDTE01139083.1_pt1 | contig 11986 bp, 10 predicted proteins | sample 811231 | NCBI WGS metagenome assembly MDTE01 (sample SAMN05326651, study PRJNA326480) | marine metagenome | isolation source: seawater | place: Indian Ocean: Red Sea | collected 2010
AAGCCTCTACCATCTATTCTTTTTTTAGTTTTAAGTATTTTTGTTCTTACAATATCTTTTTCTAGATTTTTTAATTGCATTAATATTTCAAGTTCAGAATATGTTTCATCTCCTTCAAACAAAGATTTGCACTTTTCAGTTGCTAAATTAATCATCTCTGATCTTTTTTTCTTATCCTTTTCCGAAAATGCTTTTTCTAAATCTTTAGTAAGTTTTTTGGAAATTTTTTCTTTCACTTTGCTATAATCTTTATCCTCTATTTTCCAAGCTTCTTTTGAACATTTTTTTTTAAGATTTTCTATTGCTTTAATTATTGGACCAAATTTTTCATGACCAAATTTAACTGCTTCTAACATTTGTTTCTCCGTTAATCCTGACGCTTCAGATTCGACCATTAAAACAGCATCTTTTGTGCCAGCTACAACCAAATCCAATTTTGATTCTTTCAGTTGTTCTTTTGATGGGTTTAAAACGTACTTATCGTTTATATATCCTACTCTCGATGCTGCAACTGGGCCCTGAAATGGCAATCCAGAAATGGCAAGTGCAGCAGAAGAGGCTATAATTGAAATAATATCTGCTTCATTTTCATTATCGTAAGAAAGAACTGTTGGTAAGACTTGTACTTCGTTTCTAAAATCATCAGGAAACAAAGGTCGAATTGGTCTGTCTATTAACCTTGAAATTAAAGTTTCAGATTCTGTTGGTCTTGCTTCCCTTTTAAAATATCCCCCAGGAATTTTTCCAGCTGCATAATATTTCTCTTGATAATTAACTGAAAGTGGAAAATAGTCAGTTTCTGGATCTACCTCTTTTTTTCCAACTACCGTTGAAATTACAACTGTTTCACCACAAGTTGCGATTATAGCTCCATCTGCTTGACGTGCTATTTTTCCAGTTTCTAAAATTAATTTTTTTCCTTCTAGTTCTATCTCTTCCTTAAATACTTTAAACATTTATTTTCTTATTTTTAATTTCGTCAGTACATTTTTATATGATTCAGAGTTATTTTTTTTTAAATATTCTAATAATCTCTTTCTTCTATTTACTGCGTATAATAATCCTCTTGTTGAATGTTTGTCATTTTTATTTTTTTTAAAGTGATCGCTTAAATAATTTATTTTTTCACTTAGTAAACCAATCTGAACTTCTGATGAACCCACGTCCTTAGGACTAATTTTTAAAGATTCAATTGTACTTTTATTTTTTTTCATAATTATTTGTTTTTTTGTATCAATGTTTCTATTTTTTCAGCATAATCAAATGATTTATCACCTACAAACGAAACTCTTGGTAAAAATTTCATATCTATTTTTTTCGATAATGCCTTTCTAATATTGTGTGAAAATTGAGTCAATATGTTAACTGTGTTTTCAGTATCTTTCCCACCTAAAGGAATAACATATGCTCTTGCATTTTTAAGATCTGGGCTCATTCTGACTTCAGTAACAGTAATATTTTTTGTTTCCAAAATTGGCACTTTTGCTTCATCATTTAAAAAAATTTGCCCCAAGGATTGTTTTATTAATTCTCCAACTCTTAATTGTCTTTGTGAAAAAGCAGCACTATCATTTCGCCTGATCATTATATTCTTCTTTCCGTTTCTATAACCTTATAAACTTCAATTACATCTTTTTCTTTAAAATCGGCAAAATCTTTGAGGGTTATACCACATTCGAGACCAGCCGCTACTTGTTTTGCTGCATTTTTTTCTCTAAAAATGCTACTTATAGCGCCTGTATATAATACGTTTCCATCTCTTATCAATCTGGCACTTAAATTGTTTGCTATTTCTCCATTTATAACTTTTGAACCAGCTACTTTACCAACTTTGGAAACTTTGAAAATTGCTTGCACCTCAGCCGAGCCAACTATTTGCTCTTTTGTATCTGGTTTTAATAAACCTGATAATGAATTATTTATAAAATCTAAAACTTCATAAATAATATTAAAAAATTTTATACTAATTTTATAACTTTCTGCTAATTTTTTTGCTTCTTTATTTGGTCTTACGTTAAAACCTATAATAGTAGCATTTGACGCTCTAGCGAGAGTTATATCTGTTTCTGTAATTATACCAATATTAGATAGAATTATTTTTGGAGTAACTTCAGGATGTTTAATTTTTTCAATTGCTATTTTAAGTGCTTCGCTCGATCCATGAACATCAGATTTAATAATTATAGGTAATTCTTTTGGTGTTAAAGAATCATTAAATACTGACTCTTTGTTTGCCGTAATTAATGGGGCAAGTTTTGATTTGCTGTGTTCAATTCTATAATCATTTACCTCTTTAGCCTTTTCTTTAGAATCTACTACCAAAAAATCATCTCCGGCTAATGCAGAATTGTTCATACCTAAAATTTCAACTGGTGTAGAGGGTAATGCTATATCAATATTTTGACCTTGATCATTAATCATAGCTCTTATTTTTCCCCAAGTATTTCCGCTTACAAAAAAGTCTTCTTTTTTCAAACTTCCGCTTGTTACTAATACTGTTGATACGGGACCTTTTCCTTTATCAATTCTAGATTCTAAAATAACTCCGCCAGCAAATCCTTCGAAGTTTGTCTTAAGATCAAGAAGGTCTGCTTGTAGAATAATATTTTCTTTTAATTTATCTAAATTCTTCTTAGTGGTTGCAGAAACTTCTGCAAATAAAGTGTCTCCACTTAATTCTTCTGCAATAAGCTCATATTGTAAAAGTTCATTTTTTATTTTTTGTGGGTCTGCATTTGGTAAATCAATTTTATTAATTGCAACAATAACTGGTACTTTTGCCGCTTTTGCATGTTGTATGGCTTCTATTGTTTGTGGTTTAACTCCATCATCAGCTGCTACTACAAGAACTATAATATCTGTTACTTTTGATCCTCTTGCTCTCATTTCTGTAAAGGCTGCATGACCCGGTGTATCTATAAATGTTATATTTTTCCCTTTTTCCGTTTCTATTTTATATGCTCCTATGTGTTGAGTTATTCCTCCATGTTCACCAGCAACAACATTTGTTTTCCTTAAAGCATCCAATAATGAAGTTTTTCCGTGATCCACGTGACCCATAACAGTTACGATTGGTGGTCTTGATTTTAAATTTTTATTATCTTTTTTTTCAGATTTTAAAATATTTAAATCTGGTTTTTTTTCTCTAACTGGTATATTTCCAAATTCCTTTACTAAGTATTCAGCTGTATCAGCATCAATAGTATGGTTTATGGTTGCAACAACACCCATGTTTAAAAGATGCTTAATAATACCGTTTGCTTGCATTGCCATACGATTAGAAAGTTCCTGTATTGTGATTTTATTTGGAATATTTACCTCATGAACTATTTTTTTCGTTTCGACAGTTTTGTTTTTTAAATCTTGGTTTTTCTTTTCTTTAAGCCTAGCACGTTTTATAGATGCCAAACTTCTTTCTCTACCATCCAAAGCTTCATCGTCTAAAGCTTTTGATAAAGTGAGTTTATATTCCCTTCTTGAAGTAAATGCTTTATCTTTACCTAAACTCGTCTTTTTTTGTTGTAAATTATCTTCTTTCGTACCTTTTAATCTCTTAGTGGCTCTTTCTTCAGCTTTTTTTCTAATATCAAAACTATTATTTATTGGTTCTCTTTTCAGTGGAAATTTAGTTTTGTTAAAATTTTTATCTCTAGATTGGATATTCTTTTCACCCCATCTTCTTGGAGCTCTTTTTTCTATAACAACAGAAGTTTTGCCTCTACTTTGTGCGTATTGTGAAACATTATGCGGCTTTTTTGAAAAGCCACTTAGAGTGAGTTTTTTTTTCTTTTTTTGATCTTTTTCCATAAAAAAACATATCCTTTATTTAAATGCAATATTTCTTGCATTTATGATTAGATCATCCGCTTCTGTTTTTGTTAAAGCAAACTCTTCGAGATAACCTTCAATTTTAAATCTTTTTCCTTTTTTTTCATCAAAACCACCTATTAGTTCATCACTAGAAAGTTCCGCAAAATCTTTTAATGTTTTAATTTTCTTCTCACCTAATGTTAATAACATTCCTGGTGTAAGTCCTTTATGGTTTATTAAATCATTTTCAACACCAAGGTCTTTTAATTTTTTTTCTATATTTTCTTTTTCTTTAGAAAGATATTCTCCAGCTCTTTCTTTTAATTCATTTGCCGTATTTTTATCAATACCTTCAATCTTTGAGATATCTTCTGGTGAGGTTTGAAAAATTTCTTCAATTGAAGAAAATCCTTCGGCAACTAAAAGTTGTCCTAAAGTTTCATCAACTTCTAAATTTTTTACAAAAATTTCAGTCTTGTCTTTAAATTCTGATTGTCTTTTTTCTGATTCTTCTTTTTCAGTTAAAATATCTATTTCAAAATCAATTAATTTTGAAGCTAGTCTAACATTTTGCCCTCGTCTCCCTATTGCCTTGCTTAAATTTTCTTCAGTTAAAATGACTTCTATTTTCCTATTTTGATCATCAATTATCACTTTTTGAATTTCGGCTGGTGCTAAAGCACTTACAACAAGTGCCGCTACATCTTCTGACCAATGAACAATGTCTATTTTTTCTCCTGAAAGCTCATTTACAACTGCTTGAACTCTGCTTCCTCTCATACCAACGCATGCTCCAACAGGATCTATTGAAGAGTCTTTTGAGTGTACACAAATTTTTGCTCTGCTTCCTGGATCTCTCGCTGAAGATTTAATTTCAATCACTCCATCATAAATTTCAGGAACTTCTTGAAAAAATAATTTTTCCATAAATTTTGGTTGAGCTCTAGATAGAAATATTTGTTGACCTTTATTTTCTCGAATTACGTCATAACAGTAAGCTTTAATTCTGTCTCCAGTTTTTAAAACTTCTCTAGGAATTAGTTCTTCTTTTCTAATAATAGACTCAGCCCTATTTAAATCTACAATTACGTTTCCATACTCTAGTCTTTTGACAATACCACTTAGAATTTCACCTTTTTTGTTAACAAATTCATTATATTGTCTTTCCCTCTCAGCTGAACGCACGCTTTGAGTAATTACTTGTCTCGCCGTTTGAGCAGCTATTCTACCAAAATCTACGGGAGGCAACTGTTCAAATATTTCATCTCCAATTTTAACATCATCATTTTTCATTTTTTTTGCATATTTTAATGAAATTTCAGTATCTAAATTTTCTGGCGTCTCAACTATTGTTAGCACTTTATGCAAGCTTATATTGCCACTTTCCCTGTCAATTTTAGCTCTTATGTCGTTTTCAGAGCCAAATTTTGTTTTTGCTGCTTTCTGAATTGCTGTCTCCATTGAACTTAATATAATTTCCGTATCAATAGATTTTTCTGCTGCAACAGATTCTGCTATTCTTAACAATTCAACTTTGTCTGACCTTTGATTAAGCATATTTTTATTTATTAACCTCTAAAAAAAAATGGGCAAAAGCCCATTTGTATTATCCAGGTAACTTAATGGTTATTTAAGTTATATTTTAGCTTTTTTCAAGTTCTACTTTTTAAAAACTGATGTTTTGTCTGTTTTTTCCCAAGAAAAAGAACCATTTGATCCTGGTTTTCTTCCAAAATGACCATATGCGGAGGTACATTCATATATAGGCTTGTTAAGAGATAACATTTCTCTAATACCCCTAGGACTTAAATCAAAATTTTCGTTAATTAATTTTTCTACATTTTTTGATTTTTTTTCATCCCCATCAAAAAGGTCAACGTAAATGGATAAGGGTTTTGAAACGCCTATTGCATAAGCTAGTTGGATTAAGCATTTGTCTGCAATTTTTGAAGCAACTACATTTTTTGCAACATATCTTGCTGCATATGCAGCTGATCTATCTACTTTACTCGGGTCTTTTCCAGAGAATGCTCCTCCTCCATGTGGTGCAGCTCCACCATAGGTATCAACAATAATTTTTCTACCAGTTAAACCAGAATCTCCATCGGGGCCTCCAATAATAAATTGACCAGTTGGATTTACATAAAATTCTTCATCTTTTAATCCTGATAATAATTTTTTAGGAATAGATTTTTCTAAATATGGTCTAACAATATCTTTGACTTGAGCTTGATTTACATTTGGGGAGTGTTGAGTAGAAATAACAACAGAAGTAACTTTTACTGGTTTGCCATTCTCATACATCATTGTTACTTGACTTTTTGAATCTGGTTCTAACTTATCTGCTTGTCCATTCTTTCTATCCGCAGCCATCAATTCTAAAATTTTATGAGAGTAATAAATTGGTGCTGGCATTAACACTTCAGTCTCGTTACATGCATAACCAAACATAATGCCTTGATCTCCAGCTCCTTCATCTTTATTGCCTTTTGAATCTACGCCCATAGCAATATCAGTAGACTGAGAATGTAGATGAATATCTATATCGCAATTTTTCCAGTGAAATCCTTTTTGTTCATAACCTATATCTTTAATACAGTTTCTTACTTTTTGAATTAAATCCTCTTTTTTAATTTCAGGACCTCTTGTTTCGCCTGCTAAAACTACTTTGTTTGTAGTTGTTAAAGTTTCACATGCAACTCTTGAAAAAGGGTCCTTCGACAAATAAGTATCTACAACCATATCTGAAATACGATCGCAAACTTTATCAGGATGCCCTTCTGAAACCGACTCGCTAGTAAATAAATAAGATTTTTTGCTCATTAGATTTTAAATTTTCTTAAAATTAAAGTTAGGAATATATATAAAAAAATTATGAAAAAAAATATTTTATTTCCATAATTTGAAAATAGTGTTGATTGATAAAAGTACGGGAAATTTAAGTGTATATTGCCAGATTCTCCCATATTAAGCGATTTAAGAACTTTGCCATTTGGATTAATAAAAGCAGAAATACCCCTGTTTGCAGATCTAGCAACAAAAACACCTTCTTCAATTGAACGGTAAATTGCCTTTGTAAAGTGCTGGTGGGGTCCTATTGATCGACCAAACCAAGCGTCTTCAGAAATATTAACTATTAAATCAGGAAATTCATTTTTTTTCTTTATTTTTCCCGAATAAATTATTTCGTAGCAAATTAATGGAAGAATTGATTTTTCTTTAAATTTATTTCCTAAATTTATTATTGATCTTTTTTCTCCAGCGGAAAATGAGCTGTATCCTGGTGTTATTTTTTTTAGACCCAATTTAGATAAAAATTTTTCAAAAGGCAAAAACTCACCAAATGGTACAAGATTGACTTTATCGTATGAAAATAAAATTTCTAGCTTATTATTTAAAACAACTAAGCTATTAAAATATTTTTGATTATTTGTATTATTAGTATCTATAAAATTATTAATACCCAAAATAATTAAATGATTTTCAGAAAATTTTTCTTCGAATAAACTCTGATACTTTTTAATATCTTTTAAATAAGATTGATAAAATATTCCTTCTGGCCATATAAATAAAGTTTTTTCTTCTTCATGAGGATCGCTAATTTTTATAAGTCTTTTGATTTGAAATTCTTCGCTTTGTATATTGTAATCTTTAATGGAAAAATTAGGTGATATTATCTTAATATTAACTTTTTCATCAAATCTATATTCATTATTATTTAATTTAGATATTCCATATGAATAATTAAAAATAAAAATAACTAAAAAAAATAAAGCAAATATAACGTTTTTTTTAATAATTTTTTTTTGTAAAAAAATAAATGGAATACAAAAAAAAGTAATTGAAAATAAACTTAACGAATACACTCCAACTAAAGATAGTATTTGTATTATCTCAATATATGATGACCAGGTATATGATATTAAATTCCATGGAAAACCGGTTAGTAAATTTCCCCTTAAAAATTCAAATATAGAAAAAATTAAAGAAAATAACAAAACAAATGAAATTTTTTTCTCAGCAAAGGTTCCTGCTACTAAAATTGCTAATCCAAAAAAAAGAGATAAAAATAGTGGAATTAAAATTACAGCAAAAGGAATCAATCCTTTAAACATTTCATCGTGAGTTAAAGATATAGAAATCCAATAATTGCCAAATAAAAAGAACCCGAAGCCGAAAGAACAGCCTAAATAAAAAAAATAACGATTTGATTTCTTTTTTCTGTATGTTGATTGTGTTTTTTCTTTAACAGTTAAAATTAGAAATAGTAAAAATGAAAAAGAAAAAAAATTTACAAATATTAAATTAAATGGAGAAAAGCTAAGAACCGTTAGCGCTCCTAGTAAGAAAGGAGCAATAAAAATTACAAAAAATTTATTATTGAATAAGATTTTTAAATTAGAATTCATATTATTATGTTATTGAATTCAGAATCTTTTTTTCAATTCTATTCATTCTAAAATAATCTTTATTTTTTATATGATTATAACCCAGTAAATGTAAAAGTCCGTGCACCCAAACTTTGTCAAATTCTAATAGAAAATTATTTTTTTTAGATCTAATGTTAACAATTTCATAAGAAATAGCTATATCTCCTATATAAAAATTTTTTTCTGTAATTAATTTTAATTCATTAACTGAAAAAAATGGAAATGACAAAACATCTGTTGGTTTGTTTTGATTTCTAAATTTTTTATTAAGTTTCTTCATTTTCGAAGAGTTTGTTAACAAAATGGTGAAAGTTATATTTTTTAATTTAAAAAATTTAACAATATTTGAAATTTTCTTTAATTTTTTAGGAAAATATTTTTTTGGATTTTTAACTTTTTTATGCCAAGATTTACTATTTACCTCGACATTAACTTTTATCATTAGTATTCTTTTGATAAGCCTCCACAATTTTTGTTACTAGTGGATGGCGCATTACATCTTGATGATCAAAGTTTATAACTGAAATCTCTTTAATCCCCTTCAATATTGCTTGTGATTCTATTAAACCTGAGTGATTTTTATTTGGTAGATCAACTTGCGACGGATCTCCATTTACCACTAATTTTGAATTTTCACCTATTCGAGTTAAAAACATTTTGATTTGCGTTTCGGTTGCATTTTGAGCTTCATCAAGAATTGCAAATGAATTTTTTAATGTACGTCCTCTCATAAAAGCAAGTGGTGCTATTTCAATTTCGCCAGATTCAATTTTTTTCTGAATTTTGTTGTAGTCTAATAAATCATATAAAGAATCATACAAAGGTCTTAGATAAGGATCTATTTTATCTTTCATATCTCCTGGTAAAAAACCTAACTTTTCTCCAGCCTCAACTGCAGGTCTTGATAATATTATTCTTTCAACTTTTTTCTCCAATAGCATTGTTAAAGCTACAGCAACAGCTAAATAAGTCTTTCCAGTTCCAGCTGGTCCTAAAGACATTACTATTTGACTTGTCTTTAGTGCTTTAACATATTGTTTTTGTTTTTTTGATCTCGGTATAACAGATCTTTTAGGTGTCTTAATTACTTCTTCTAAGGAACTGATTGTAGTTTGATTTTTTGTATCTTTAATCATATCTGAATTCAGTGACGACATTATATCATTCTTATCTATTTTCTTATCAGATCTAAAGCGTTCAATTAAGTACTCAATTGCATCTTTAACTTTTTCATTTGCATATTTATCCCCCTTAATAGCTATTGAATTGCCCCTAAAATAGATTTTTGAACCACTAATTTTTTCTAACTCTTTAAGATTATTATCAAAAGATCCAACTACCTCCATTAAAATTTTGTTGTTAAATATATTAACATTTATTGAGTCATCGTCTCCATATACTATGGAAACCTCATTGACATTTTTGCTTTGTTTATTTATTTTCATAAAATTATGCCACTCTCACCTTATTAATTTTATGACTACCAAATAAACTTTTTTGACTAAATGATTTAATTCTAATATCTATTAAATCTCCCACCTTACAATTGTCTGATTCAAATATCACAGGAATCATATATTTATTTCTACCAAAAAATTGTACTTGATTATCTAGCTTATTTTCAATTAACACTTCTGAGTTCTTATCAAGATATCTTTTATTATTTTCAAACTGAAGATTATTCAATAATTTTTGTAGTTTTTTTAATCTATTTTTATTTTCCGTTAAATTATTTAGCTTTTTTTCTCCAGCAGGAGTTCCTGGTCTTGGACTAAAAATAAACGAATAAGAGTTAACAAAACCTACCCTTTTAATAAGTTCGATGGTTTCTTTGAAATCTTTTTCTGTTTCCCCAGGATATCCAACAATAAAATCACTTGAAATTTTAATTTCTTCATTAATATTTTTAAGCTTTTTAATAATTGACAAATAGTATTCACTATTATGCTTTCTGTTCATTAATCTAAGCATGCGATCTGAACCACTTTGAATAGGAAGATGTAAAAGTGGCATTAATTTTTCACAATTTTCATAGCAATTAATTAAGTCTTCAGTCATATCTTTGGGGTGCGATGTTAGAAATCTAATTCTTTTTAAATTTTTAATTTTATTCAATTCTTGAATTAATGAGGACAGTTTATAATTTTTTTTTTTTTCAACAAAGTTATAAGCATTAACATTTTGTCCAAGTAAAATAATTTCTCTTGCGCCATTTTCTACTAAATAATTAGTTTCTTCGACAATTTGTTTAAAAGATCTCGAATGCTCTGGTCCTCTTGTATATGGAACTACACAAAAATTACAAAACTTATCACATCCTTCTTGAATAGTTATATACGAAGAAATTTTATTTTGTGAATTATTGATTTTCTGTAGTTCATCAAATTTTTTTACTACATCAAATTCAGTTTCATTAATCTTTTTCTTTTTTCTTTCATGATTCAAAATTAAATCTCTAATTTTATGATAAGATTGTGGTCCTATCACCATATCAATATATGGTTCTCTATTAATCATTTCGTTGGACTCAGCTTGTGCTACACAGCCTGTTATAATCACTAAAGGCTTTTTTAAATTTTTAAAATCTTTTTTTACTCTGCCAATTTCATCGTAAACTTTTTCAGTTGATTTTTCCCGTATATGACAAGTATTTAATAAAAAACAATCAGCTTCTTTTTTTATATTAGTTTTGTTGAAGCCGATTGTTGAAACTAAATCATAAATACGATTTGAATCGTATTCATTCATTTGACACCCAAAAGTTTTGATAAATATTTTTTTAGACAAGTTTTTTACTTTTTAATTTTCTCAGCATACAATTCCAATCTATGATCAACAAGTTTGTAACCAAGTTTTTCCGCTACCTTTTTTTGTAATTTTTCGATCTCTTCATTAACAAATTCAGTTATCTCACCTGTATTAACATCTATTAAGTGATCATGATGTTCATGCTTGGTTTGTTCATACCTTGCTTTATTACCCTTAAAATCATGCTTCTCAACAACGCCGGCTTCCTCAAATAATTTTACCGTTCTATAAACCGTCGCAATACTTATTTTAGAATCAAGTTTATTAACTCTTTTATGTAATTCATTTACATCCGGATGATCCTGTGCATCTGACATTACTTTTGCTATTAATTTTCTTTGATCGGTAAGTCTCACACCTTTTTCTGTACATCTATTTTCTATATTACTACTCATTTTTTTTATAATTTTATATTACAACTAAAAATCATTTTTCTGAAAGATTTTAACTCAAATACAATGGTTTAATCAAACTTTTATCTAGTAAGCCCTTTAATTGAAGAAATTCAAGGTTATTGTGATCTAAAATTTCAACATTTAAATTATTAAGTTCTAAAATTTTTTTGTCAAAGTGTTTAATAAAGTTTTTAGGTACTACCTTAAATTTATCATTATATTCTTTAATTATTTTTTCTTCTGTAACCACTTCCACTTTTGATGCACTGGTTAAATTGTTATTAAATTTTTTAATAAAATATTTTTCTCTATACTTTATAATACTATAAATAGAATCTTCTTTTTTATAAAATCTTGAACAAGACCATATAAATGTATTATAGCCAAACAAATTTATATTTTTTGATAAACTAACTCCTTTAGCTACTGCTAAAGAGCTTCTCAGTCCTGAAAAATTACCAGGGCCCTGATTTACTAAAATTTCTGAGATATTATCCAAGCTTAGGTTGTTTTCTTCAAAAAAATCTAAAATCTGTTTCATTA
>MDTE01152232.1_pt1 | contig 11986 bp, 12 predicted proteins | sample 811231 | NCBI WGS metagenome assembly MDTE01 (sample SAMN05326651, study PRJNA326480) | marine metagenome | isolation source: seawater | place: Indian Ocean: Red Sea | collected 2010
AATCATAGCTTCATCACCAAATTCACCTGCTGTTGTTAACGCTTTGGGACCACTCCCCGTCACCAATATAGAAGGTGGTGGGTTAACAGGGTTTTCGATGTGTGCGTCAGGGTTTGTGCCAAAAACTACAGATCCACCAGAAAGTAGTTGGCGTATCTCGGCAAGAACTTCTCGAAATCTTGCAACAGTTGCTGGCCGTACACCAATATTTGCCACGGAAGAATCACCGGTACCTATCCCAAGTTTAAACCTCCCAGGGCCTAATTCATTAAGAGAATTGGCCAAGCAAGCAAGGGTGAAAGGATGGCGTGTAACAGGATTGGTAACGCTGGTATAAAGCTCAATTGCTGTCGTAACATCTAGGGCTTTTGCAATTGTGATGTAAGCATCATGGCCATGTTCTAAATGGTCTGCTATGCCCACTCCCGAAAAACCTATAGATTCTGCGAATTGGCAAAATTCAACCTGAGTTAGAATAGAGCCACTTGTTGGTGCTCCTACATGAAGTTCTAAAGACATTTGTATTTCCTTTTTGTATCTATTTTTTGATTCTACCCCATATAGAATAAAAATATAGTGATGGACGCTATGTTAGTTTCTCACGCGTGCACGTATCTATGATTGTGTATATCAGAGCTTTAGTTACTTTCATGAGATCTGGTATGTAGCTTACACCCATCCCTCCAAATCCTTGCCAGGCTTCTGGTGTTGTTGGAACTGGAGGGAATCCAATTCTTGCTAAAGGTATTCCTAGGTTCCTAATTGCTGAGGCATCTGTTTGGCCGCTGGTGTTTAGCCTTACTTTATGGCTAGACCCTTCACTAAATTCCCAACCTCTCATTGAAGATTGAATTATCCAATTTGATGGATCGGTATGGCCTGCAGGGTACGCTGCGATCATTTCCCATTCAATATCCAGATCTGGGTTCGCCGTGACAATATTCTGAACTGCTTTAGCAAATTCTGCCTTGACTTGTGATGGTGTTTGCCGAGGAGTACATCTCATGTCAATATAAATTTCTGTAACAGCAGAAGGGAAAGATGGTTTATTTGGCCACCCTGCCCTTACAGCGGATATTGCACCTTGGGGTGAACATAAACCAGAAGTATTCTGTGCCTGATACTCTGGAAGCCATTTTTCAAGTTCAAGTATAAATTTTGAAGCATGTACCACAGAATTCCTAAAACCTGGAAAGCTACGGGTCATGCCCGCATAGCCCATTTGGCCATTGACTGTGACTTTGAACCAGCATAGTCCGACTTCCTCCCATGAAACTGCCCATCCTGGCTTTACAATAATGCCAAAATCAGATGTAACACCATGGTTAATCATGTAAGAGACTCCACTACCAAGTCCGTGTGCTTGCCTTACTTCACTTGCATCTGGCTTTGAGGGCATACCACCGCCACAAGAAGCCCAAATCAGATCCCCTTTTAAGGGTGCACCTGATGCTTTGATGACTCTCACCGCTTCTGCAATTGCTGTAATCATTCCCTTTGGATTTGAAGAACCAAGCCCTATAACATCACCATTGTCCGCGATATAAGCTTCTGGCTTCATGTCTGGCCGAAGTTCAGGCCCAACCCATGGGACATCACGAGAAGGAATAGAATCAAGGTGAGTATCTACAGGTGCGTATAACATCAAGGATGAACCGTCACCAGTACCTTTGATCGTACCAATGGCGTTTCCTGAATCACTATCCATAGATTGATAGAACGAATTAAGGCCAATAGATTGCATATGGCTAACTAGCCACTGATTTGCCTCTCTTTCGTAGCCAGTTGGACTATGGATACTTGTGAGTTGAAGATTGAATTGCCTCATTGCCTCTTCATCAATCAAGCTGATTGCTGAGTCAATCCACCTTTTTTGATCATCAGAAATCAATTCTTGCTTAACTTCAACTTCTGTAGCTACGTTATCTTTCATATTCCAGTTCCTCGGTAGATAATGAACAAATACACTGGCTGAGTCTAGACCTGTGGTTATTCTGGGTCAACTAATCACTATAGAGCCTGTTTTAATATTATTTAATCTTAAATTTTTTTTTCGAAGGAGATAAAATTGCCTAAAGTAGCGGTTATTATCGGCAGTAAGAGCGATCAAGAAACGATGCAAGCAACTGTAGATTTGCTGCTTGAACTTGGAATAGAAGCGGAATTAAAAGTTGCTTCAGCGCACCGTGATCCTGAAGCAGTTGCTGAGTATGTTAAGAAATCTGTGGAGAATGGTGTAGAAATTTTTATAGCAGCAGCAGGTGGTGCAGCAGCACTCCCTGGTGTTGTCGCCTCTCATACGACTTTACCCGTAATTGGAGTCCCTCTTACAAGTAGCGAAATGAAAGGTATTGACTCTCTGTACTCCATTGTTCAAATGCCTCCAGGTATGCCAGTTGCGACCGTAGCTTTAGGAGGATGGGGAGCTAGGAATTCTGCAGTGCTTGCCGCTCAAATTTTAGGGCTAAAGTATGATAAAATCGCAGAGGCTAACAAGGCGTATAGGCAGAGACTTCGAGAAAGGTAATTCTTGCCAGCTAATTGTTTATACTTATACCGATCTAATTCTTGTAATAGGTGGCTATTTAAATGATTCCCCGATATTCACGTCCAGAAATGAATAATATTTGGACAGATTCAGGTATGTATGATCGGTGGATGGCTGTTGAATTAGCTGTTTGCGAAGCTTGGACAGAAAAAGGAGTTATTCCTAATGAAGACATGGAACTCCTTCGTGCTGCTAAGTACGATCCAGAGATAATGGCCCATGAATTTGAGCGAACTAAACATGATATAAACTCCTTCATTTGGTCAATTACTCCTTCTTTGGGCAAGGAAGGTAGGTGGATACATTTAGGTTTAACTTCCAATGACGTTAAAGATACCGCACTTGCCTTGCAGTTGCGCGATGCATCTAAGCTTTTGCTAGTTCAAATAGAGCGTCTTATGGAAGTACTGGCTATAAGAGCAATTGAGTTCAAAGACACCTTACAGATGGGAAGATCCCATGGAGTCCATGCTGAGCCAATAACCTTCGGGCTGAAACTTGCTTTGTGGTATGAAGAAATGGGCCGAAATAAAAGTAGAATGCAAAGCGCATTAGAGCAAATTTCAGTAGGTAAGATATCAGGGGCTGTGGGGACACATGCAACTGTTCCATTAGATGTTGAAGAAGCAACGTGTGCAGCGCTGGATTTAGATGTTGCCCCTCTTTCAAACCAAATTGTGCAACGCGACCGACATGCTTTTTTTGTTACTACGCTTGCAATAGTAGCTGCTTCACTTGAGAAATTTGCTACTGAAATAAGATCTCTACAGAGAACTGAAGTACATGAAGTAGAGGAATTTTTTGGCGAAAATCAAACTGGTTCTTCAGCTATGCCTCACAAAAGAAATCCAGAGCTTTCTGAAAGAGTATGTGGACTGGCTAGGTTGATAAGAGGTCATGCTGTTACTGCGCTAGAAAATGTAGCCCTTTGGCATGAACGGGATATCAGCCATTCTTCAGCTGAGAGAATAATTCTTCCTGATGCATGTCTTGCATTAGATTATATTTTGGACCTGTTCACTGGTGTGGTGAAGGATATGCGCGTCTTTCCTGAAAAGATGATTTCTAATATTGAATCAACTAAGGGGTTGGTTTTCTCTCAACGCTTGATGTTAGCTTTAGTTGAGAAAGGTATGCCACGCCAAGATGCTTATCGCTTACAGCAATCCCATGCCCATACTACATGGGATGAAGGAACAGACTTTAGGGAATTAATAAAAAGTGACTCAATAGTATCTAACTATTTGAACGAAAAAGACCTTGAGGGTATATTTGATTATTCCTATTACACTAAACATATAGACGCAATGTTTGAGAGAATTAACCTAATTTGAAGGTGAATAATGGCTTTGCTTGAGACACATCTACCTAACATCCTTTATAGGGGTAAAGTTAGGGATACTTATGATTTAGGCAACAATTTATTATTGATGGTTGCTACAGATAGGATTTCAGCTTTTGATGTGGTATTACCTAGCGGTATTCCTGAAAAAGGCAGAATTTTAACTAGAATATCAAAGTTCTGGTTTGACCTTACAGAAAACGTAGTTCCTAATCATTTAGTATCACTTGCCGATGATCGCGATACACTTGGTGAGCTGAATGAACATCCTATTTTAAAAGACCTTCCTCCAGAGATCGCTACTCAGTCAATGGTTGTGCATAAAGCTAAACGCATTGATGTTGAGTGCGTAGTAAGAGCGTATTTAACAGGATCTGCTTTGGCCGAATACAAAAACAGCGGGACTGTTTTTGGATTACCTGTTCCTTCAGGGTTAGAGGATGGTGATCGGTTACCTGAACTTATGTTCACCCCCACTACGAAAGCTGAAACAGGGCATGACGAGCCGATGACTGAATCTGAAGTTGTTGAAATGGTTGGTGGAGAATTAGCAGGTAGATTGAAACAAACGTCTTTTGACGTGTTTAGCCTTGCTCATGACCATGCGATTTCAAAAGGAATAATAATTGCAGATACGAAATTCGAATTCGGCATTGTTGACGAAAAGTTGACATTAATTGATGAAGTTTTAACTCCTGATTCGAGCAGATTCTGGGATGCTGAAGGCTACTCACCTGGCAAATCACAACCTAATTTTGATAAACAATATGTTCGCGATTACTTAGTTTCTGCAGGCTGGGATAGGGAACCACCCGCTCCAGAATTACCTGAAGAGGTGATTATCAAAACTAAAGAAAGATACGAGGATGCATTTTTCAGAATTACTGGTAAAAAAGTTTATTAAGATTCTTAATGTATAAAAGCATGAACTCAGAAGGTCAGGATAATAAATCAAGGAAAACTCTAGCTCGCGAGGCTAGAAGAGTACGAGCTGCTTCTAAGAAGGCTCGAAAAAGAGTGCTTGTAGGGATTCTTGGTGGTTCAGTTGGACTAGCATTGATCGCAGGATTATTTGTCCCTCAGTTAGGCCAAATGGGCCTAAATAGAACTGTTGACGAAGGTCAAGCTGATCAGATAGATATTATTGCTGGTACTGAAATTCCAATACAGGAATCTGAAGAATACGACCGAGGTGATTCACTCCCTTCTTATAATTTACTACCACCAACATCGGGTCCAAAGTACTCTGAACTAGCGCCATGGGGTGTTAGTAATACACAATTGGATGATGCATTGGTAGTGTCGAACCTAGAACGAGGGGGCGTTGTATTCAATCACAATCTGGTAAACGAAAATGACATTTTGCAATTGACTGATTATGTTAAAAGCTTGCCTGGTTTCCCCGCATGTATCATCCAAACTCCTCATTCTGCAGTTCAGTTGGGTTCGATAACGATGACTGCCTGGGGCTGGACTCAGACCTTTAATTCTATTGAACCAGAGGGAATGAAAACCTTCTTTGATGCTCATATCAATAGAGCGCCTTTATATTTTGATGAGAAATGCGGTTTAGAGGAATAAATGCATTTCAGAGCTGAGATCAAGGTAGAATTAAAAAAGTCAGTGAATGACCCTCAAGGTACAACGGTATTAAGTGCTCTGCATGCGCTAGGATTCGAAGGGGCTTTCGGCGCTAGAATTGGAAAATTTATTACTATAGATCTTGATTCCAAAGACCGAGCATCTGCTCTGACAGACATTGACCAAATGTGTCAAAAATTATTGGCAAACCCTGTAATCGAATCATATGAAATTAGCATAACTAACAGCTAACCTATTCCGAAATCGAGCCTTTAGTACTAGGTATTTGCCCTGCCCTCGCTGGGTCTAGTGACACAGCTACTTTCAAGGCCCTTGCTAGTGCTTTGAAAGTAGCTTCCGCTTTGTGGTGTGCATTGATACCTTCAAGAACCGTTGCATGTAAGTTTAATTTTGCTTCTGTGGAAAACGATAGCAAAAAATGACGTACTAAATCCCCTGGCAAGTCGTTGATGGTTGAATCGCTTAGATTTAAATTGATTGAACCATACCCTCGCCCACTGAGGTCAACTACGACTCTCGCTAGCGCCTCATCTAATGGGACAATTGCGTGGCCCATCCTCGTGATCCCGGAACCCTCACCCAACGCTTCATTAAATGCTCTTCCAAAGGCAATTGCGGTGTCTTCCACAGTATGATGCCAGCCAGTTTGAAGCCAATCTCCTTTGGTGTTTATAACTATGTCAAACAACCCATGCTTAGACAATTGAGATAACAGATGATCCAACATGCCGTTACCGGTACTAATATCTGACACGCCCGATCCATCTAAATTAATAGAAACCATGACATCCGATTCATTCGTTTTTCTATTACAAGTTCCTTTACGGTTACTCATTCTCTTTTATCGCCTTTTCTAAAGATGCAATTAGTTGGTCAGTTTGGACTGAATTACCAATACTTATCCTAATAAAATCAGCCAATCTACCGCCTCCGAAGTATCTCACGAAGATGCCTTTTTGAGCCAGTGATTCATATATCAACTTACCTTTGTTTGGAGGTAGTTCACAAAGAATGAAATTTGCATCTGATTTCCATGGTTTCACACCGTCGATCAGAGAGAGCTTCTCTGACATCCGGTTACGTTCTGAAATAATCAAATTTGCTCTTTCTTTTAACAATTCGGAATCATCAATTGAGGCAAGTAAAGCAACTTCAGCAGCTTGACTCACGTTGTATGGAGGTTTAGTTCGGAGGAGTAATGAGGCCAATTCAGGAGCCATCAGACCATACCCAATTCGTAACCCAGCTAATCCTGCCCACTTACTCATTGTGCGCAGTATTACCAAGTTTTCAAATTCGTTAATAAGGCCTGATGCAGAAATTCCGCCAAATTCAAAGTATGCTTCGTCTACTATTACAAGCTTGTCGGTTTTCAGAAGACGCTTAATAGTATCTATTGAGGCCGAATTAGAAGTGGGGTTATTGGGTGATGCGAGAATAATAATTTTAGCAGCCTTTGATTCACTTGCAGCTATTACTTCAGGAAGGTTGATTTCAAAATTAGAGTCTCTTTCTATTCGGATTACCTTAGCTCCGCAAAACTCAGCAACAAAAGAATACATTCCGAATGTAGGAACACTATCTATTACTATGTCAGCGGGGTCTAGAGTAACTCTAAATAACATATCAATTAGTTCGTCGCTTCCGTTACCAACTACAATATTCTCTTCGCTAAGGCCAACGTAATTTGCCACGGCTTTTCTCATCACTAGTTGAGCGGGGTCTGGGTATATATGTACTCGAGATATGTTATTAAGTGCATATGCCGCTTTTGGTGATGGTCCAAAAGGATTTTCGTTGGCATTTAATTTGACAATATCATCTTCCAGTATCCCAGCTTTAGCCGCAAGTATCTCTGGCGGATCAGCAGCCTCGTAAGGCGCCAAGTTTTTAAGATGAGATCTTATTAAAGAGTTTATGATATTTTCGTTCTTACTCATTATCCAAGCCTTGATTTTTTGAATCTCTGGTTAATCGCAATTCAACTGCATTCGCATGAGCAGTTAAACCTTCTTCTCTTGCAATTGTTGCGGCTGAAGTCGCAAGTTTATTAAATCTCTCATGCCCTAAACGAACAACAGGCATTTTCCTTAGAAAGTGATCAACTCCGAGGTACGAAGAAAATCGTGCAGTCCCTGACGTGGGCATAGTATGACTTGGACCTGCAACGTAATCTCCTATTACCTCAGGAGAATACTCACCTACAAATACGCCTCCTGCACTTTTAAGCCCTTTGATGCAATTTTCAGGGTTTTTCAGTATTAAACAAACATGTTCAGGAGAAAATTGGTTTATCAAATCAGGTGCTTGGCCTATGTCATCTAGGACTACTGCAAGGGCTTTATTTGCAATTGATTCTTTGGCTATTTCGTAACGTTCTAATTCTGGCAGTTGTAAATAAATTTCTTCAATTGTTGCTTTAGCTAAATTGACATCGTCTGTAATCAAAATAGGTATAGCCAAAGTGTCGTGTTCTGCCTGTGCTAGTAAATCTGCTGCTAGAACAGAGGGTGTAGCTGAACTATCAGCTACAATTAGAGTTTCAGTGGGGCCATAGATTCCATCTATACCTACGTCGCCATATACCATTTTCTTTGCAGCAGAAACATACATTCCCCCAGCTCCACATATTTTATCTACTTGAGGAATTGACTCAGTACCATAAGCCATCGCAGCTATTGCTTGGGCCCCTCCTACTTGAAAGAGCCTATCGGCTCCTGCAATTTTTGCAGAAGCCAAAACTGCATCAGTGGGATCTGGAGTACAAACAATTACATTGGGTACACCTGCTACTTTAGCAGGAATTACGTCCATTAAAACTGCAGATGGGTAATTTGCAGTTCCCCCAGGAACGTAAATACCTACAGTTTCAATAGGAATGATTTTCTCTTCGTACTCCCCAGAAATAGATGACCAAGGTTTGGGCATTGATAATTGATGAAAACCCTGAATCCGTTTAGCCGCAACTTGAAGTGATTCTTTCAGGTTTGAGGGTAAAATTTCCAATGACTTTAGCCAATTAGCCTGATTGATTTCTATATTGCTGAGTTTTTCACCATCAAATTTTTCAGTAAGGCGCTTTATTGCAGCGTCTCCAGTTACTTTAACTTGAGCAAGGATATCAGTAACTGTTTCGAGAATAGCATTATCAACGCCCTCGCTGTTTTTCCTGTTAAGGGCGTTAATTCCCATTTCATAGCCGTTAATTATCTGCATTATTCTAAATTTCTATTGCAAAAATACCTTTAAATGCTGAGTTTCACAGACAACTGATCATAAATATTAGTTCCGTTCACTGAACCTAGATTATCGAAAGCATTTGTAATTCTACTTAACAATTCACGTGTAGCTTCAAGAGCTGGTTCACGCGACCTTAACGAATTGGCGTTTGCGATTAAACATCCCTCTGAATTGATGACTGTTCCGTCTGCAATTGTTTTCAAGTGATTTTCCCTTATCGATGTGCCCGTAGCAGTGATATCAATGATGAAATCAGAATAGTTCATAGCCGGTGCAGCTTCTAGGGAGCCTGATATTTGAGGCAGATTGAAAAAGCTTACACCATGCTGAAACAAAAACCTTTGAGCCAATCTAGTAAATTTGGTTGCAACCCTGAACTCTCTCCCTGATTCGCGAAACTCAACAGATAAGTCTGCAATATCGGCCATGGAATCTACGTCCACCCAAGATGAAGGAACCGCGACTACTAATTCGCATCTCCCAAATCCTAAGTTTGACAGTGCTAATACTGTATTGCCGCCTTCTATTCTTCTTTCTTGAAAATCATCGTATCCAACAAACCCTAAATCTACATTTCCCTCTTCAACCTGAAAAGTAATATCCCTAGCTCGTTGTAGAATAACTTCTACTCCATCTATGTTAGCTAAGGAGGCCACATAACTTCTTGGGCTGGGTCGAATTAGCGGTATTCCAGCAGCAGCAAGAAAAGTTTTTGTAGGTTCATACATTGCTCCATCACTTGGAACGGCTATTTTTAAGCGAGTGGAATGGCTCTTATGCTTGGATATTTTGCTCATCTATGATTCCATCCTTACCAATGCGCATGACCGTCGCTATACCTCTTGCTTTGGCATACTTGGCAGTTTCACCGTAATTTCTTTTAATCATATCGACTTCTGCAAATATTCCTTGAGCTCGTAGTCTCTCTGCTGTGGCAATCGCTTGGCTGAGTTCTGGTTCATCTGCAGTTACGAGTACGCGTTGAGGAGGTTCAATTTCTTCAAGTCCAAATGTTTCAGGGAGTAAACTTTGCACCCTTTCAAGGTCATATGCAAAACCAAGAGCTGCTACATCTTTTGTGCCCCCCAGTGCTTTGACCAAACCATCGTACCTGCCTCCTGCGCCTAATATTACATTTTCCCCAGACCTCGAAGATTCAATTGTGAATATCACGCCGGTGTAATAAGCAATATCTTGTGCCAAACTAAGATCCATAATTATTGTGGAATCGTCGAAGGCGTAAGGTTCAAATGCAGTAATCATTTTATCAATTGGTATTAAGAGCTCGGTCGGTATTTTGAAATGATTGAAAAGATACTCTAGCTTTGCTCTAGAATTAGTAATGGATGCTTGAGCACTAATTAATTGTTCCGCGAAGTCTAAAGCGCGCTTTAGGGCGCTTGGGTCTTCAATTTCCCGTAGTTTTTTCAAGTAGCGATTCAATATTTCAGCTTTAGATCGTTTTCCTGTTGGGGAATTGGCTATGTTTGGGAAAAAGCCACTTATTATGCCTAATGCTTCAGAGTCATCAAGACCGGCGATAGCTTCTAACAGAGATTTTGCACTAGCATCTTTCACATTTGAAAGTACTTGAGCTTTGGTTTTTATCTGTGAAGAAGAGGATCCATTTTTCCTTAACTCTTCAAGGTTTTTTATAACAAAAATACGTGTACGTTCATTCAAACCTAAAGATCTGAATACATTATTTAGAACTTCGGCGTGTCCGAATTTCATTCTTATATTTTTAACGCCTAATTTTGTAATGCCTTGAGCCGCAAGTGCCATAATTTCAGCATCGGCATATTCAGAATTAACTCCAAATAACTCCGCTCCCAACTGATCGAACTCGATTGTTCTTAAAAGTTCAGGGACTTCTGAACCTTCATATCTAAATACTGGACCTGAATACTGTAGGCGCAAAGGTAACATTGAGTTGAATTTTTTAGCTATAAATGCTCTAACAACAGATGATGTGAACTCGGGCCTTAAACTAACTTTTCTGCCTGAGGGATCATTAAAAGTGTACATTTTCGCTGCTAGCTCCCCTCCAGATTTGCGAAGGAATAGCTCAGTTGCTTCTAATGTAGGAACATCAACAATTTCATAGCCTCTTCGATTTAGAAAAGTTTGCAAGCGTTCCCTAATAACGGCTAACCGTTGAAACGAAAAAGGATCACGATCCCTACTCAAAGACATTTAGAACTCCATGGGTGATAGAAGCTAACACCCCATTTTAAATTGTTTTGCCAAATAAAGTTAGGGTGGATAGAGTCAATAATGACCTAAATTGAAATGCTAGCATCAGTTTCTACTATTAAATGTGAATTTCCTGAAGGATCAACTAATTCAATTGCGCCAGTTCTATCGACCTTCCTGACTGTCCCAGTTAAAAGCCTGTCATTAACTGTAACATTGATATTTTTGCCGACTATTCCGAGCATAGAGGCATAGTTGGCATTTAAGCTTTGAATGTCACCTTGCCAAAGCAAATTAATTTTACTTATGGCTGTTAGGGCGAATTTATTGATATCAAACACTTCGCCAGTTTCTCTGAACAAACTAGTTGGGGGAATACGAAAATCTGACACGTCTTCATGTCCGTTATTGATATTAACTCCAAAGCCAAGGACACCTACACCATTATTATTTGTGCTTATTTGAGACTCAACGAGAATTCCCGAAACTTTCTTACCTCCGACAAGAACATCATTAGGCCATTTTAGCTGGCACTCAATATCAGCAACTGCCTTAATAGATTTCGCTATAGCAACACACCCAATCATTCCAAGCGTTGCTATTTTATTTGGCGAACCCTTAACTATTATGGATCCCATTACAGACTCTGATACTGGACTTAACCATTTACGTTTAAACCTACCACGGCCTTTAGTTTGATACTGTGCTAAGAAAGTATTGCCATGGGATTTTCGTTCGTTTGCTAACAACCACCCAATGTCCATTGTTGAAGTTACTTCATCAAAATTGACAACGTGATTGCCCAATTCCAAATTTGGATCAAATCGTTCCCATAGAATTTTGCTGTAGAGGTTAGTGTCGATATGAGACCTCCATACACTGGTATAATAAGAATATCACGTTAAAATACCTGTCGGTTTTAAGTAAAAGCGGGAGTAACTCAGTGGTAGAGTGTCAGTTTTCCAAACTGATTGTCGTGGGTTCGATCCCCATCTCCCGCTCCATTTTTTCAAAATTGATGAATCTTCATTTTATCTACTTTGAGGGCAATCATGGGT
>MDTE01002356.1_pt1 | contig 11985 bp, 14 predicted proteins | sample 811231 | NCBI WGS metagenome assembly MDTE01 (sample SAMN05326651, study PRJNA326480) | marine metagenome | isolation source: seawater | place: Indian Ocean: Red Sea | collected 2010
AACATATAGACCCAAGTTTGGTTGGAAACTTAAGAAACATAATTGTTTCTGATCAAGCAGGCAAATCAAATATTATGTCGAGATTAAATAAATATGGAATTAAAATTGATAAAAACGATTCTAAAGTTCAAACTTTACTAGATGAGGTTAAAGATAGAGAATTTATAGGGTATAGTTATGATGGTGCAGACGCTTCATTTGAATTACTTGCTAGAAGAATAATGGGTGAAATTCCTAAATATATTACTATTCATATGTATGATGTTAGTGTCAAAAAAAGTGCATCAGGCGAAATAATTTCTTCAGCTAAAGCTCAGTTAGAGGTAGATAAAAAAATATCCATTTGTGAAGGAGAAGGTAATGGACCTGTTAATGCACTGGATAATGCTATAAGAAATAATATCGATAACCTTGGAAAATATTCGAAATATTTAAAAGATTTAAAGTTAGTGGATTACAAAGTTAGAATTTTAAATACTGGAACAAATGCTACAACTAGAGTTTCTATTGAAAGTACAGATAGAGAGGGTAAAAGCTGGTTTACGATTGGAGTTTCTCCAAATATTATTGAAGCCTCATTCAAAGCATTAATTGATAGTCTAGACTACAAACTTTACAAGGAAAAAGCACCCGCTAACAATTAATGAGTTTAGGTAATATTTATTTTATTTTAGTAAGGCCTCAATTAGGAGAAAATATTGGTTCAGTAGCTCGAGCTTTAAAAAATTTTAATATTAAATTTCTCAGAATAGTAAATCCACGATGCTCCTGGCCAAATCAAAAAGCACTAGCTACATCGGTGGGTGCTAAAGATGTTCTAAAGGCAGCAAAAATTTATGATTCAGTTGAAAAATCAATAGGAGATCTAGATATAATTTTTGCAAGCAGTGCAAGAATAAGAAAAGTTAATAAAAAAATTATTCCAGTTTCTTCTTTGAAAACTAAAATTAGTAGAGCTAGTAAAGTAGGAATTTTATTTGGTCCAGAAGCGTCTGGCCTAACAAATAATGAAATTAATTGTGCTGACTATTTAGTAAAAATTCCAAGCAATAAGAGCTTCAGTTCACTTAATTTATCACACAGCGTGATAATTTTTTGCTTTGAACTCTTTAAACATTTTTCAATAAAAAAAATAGAATATAAAACTTCTTATAAAAGTTCAGTAGCAAAAAAATCTGAGGTAAATAAATTTATTGGTTTTATAATTAAAAATTTAGATGAAAAAGGGTTTTTACAGCCTGATCATAAAAGAAACAGCATGATCAGAAATATAAATAATATATTTCATAGAATGAATTTATCAGAACAAGAAATACGCATTTTGTTAGGAATTTTCTCTACTTTAAATGAAATTAATAAGAAAAGCTGAATTGACAAAAGATAACCATTGTTTATAAATCACATCTATAAAATATGACAAAAAGACTAGCATCCAAACACAAGGTAGACAGACGTCTGAAAGTTAATCTATGGGGAAGACCCAAAAGCCCATTTAACACTAGAAATTATCCACCTGGACAGCATGGAAAAAATAAGAAAACTAAAACTTCTGATTACGGTACTCAACTTGAGGCAAAACAAAAATTAAAATTTTATTATGGTAACATGAATGAAAGACAATTTAGAAATTTTTTTAGAAAAGCTCTTAAAAAAAGAGGAAATACTTCTGAAAATTTAATTGGATTGCTAGAGAGACGATTAGATACAGTTATATATCGAGCAAAATTTGCAACCACAGTATTCTCTGCAAGACAATTGATTAATCATGGACACATAAAAGTAAATAATCGAAAAGTTAATATTTCGAGCTTCCTAGTTCGAGAAGGAGATTTAATTGAGGTAAAAGACAAATCAAAAGAGTTAACAGTAATTGCAGGATCCTTGGTGAATAAAGAAAGAGATATACCTGACTATATTCAAATGGATGAAAAAAATAAAAAAGCTAAATTGATAAGGGTTCCTAAATTTTCTGAAGTTCCTTATCCAACTATAATGGAACCAAACTTAGTTATAGAATACTATTCAAGATAATTGAAACTTATAAAAAAAAATTTTTTCTTAATATTATTATTAATTTATTTTTTTACTGGAGCTTATTATTCTTTAACCAATGGCATATCGCATGATGAATTTCATGAACAACGAAATTGGGAATTTAATATTTCATTAGTAAAAAATATCTTATTTGATAATAAAATAAATCCTGAATTTATTGGCTACCAAGATAAATATTATGGTATAGGTTTTCAAATTATTTCACAACCTATACAATTTTTCTTATCCAAATTTCTCATAAAATTTCAAGAAGTAGATATATATGGAGCCCATTTAATTTCAAAACATTTTGTTGTTTTTTCATTTTACTTTCTATCGGGTATCTTTGTTTATTTGATAGTTTCGTCCTTAATAAAAAATAAATTATTCTCAATAATATCGACTTTTTTATATTTACTTTATCCATATTTATTTGGACATGGATTATTTAATCCAAAAGATATTCCTTTCTTAACTTTGTGGTTAGCTTGCACCTATGTATCTACAAAAATATTTTGCAACTTAACAAAGGAAGAAGCCCCTAAGTTTTACGAAATTATATTTCTCTCATTATTAAGTTCTCTTTTAATTTCAATTAGAATATCTGGCGTATTAATTTTTTTACAGTATCTGGCTACATTTACGATTTTTTACACTAGCCAGAAGATTAATTTTATAGAATTAACAAAAATTTATTATAAAAAGTTATTTTTATTTATACTTTCTACAATTTTTATAACTTACATCTTGTACCCGATCTTTTGGAAAAATCCTTTCTTATTTTTTGAAGCACTTAGTTATATGAGTAAACATTTTAATGATGTTTGTACATTGACATATGGAGACTGTTTGAAATCAAAAGATTTAAATCCAAGTTATATCCCTTTGTGGCTTTCTGTTAAGTTACCAGTAATAATATTAATTGGGCTGCTTTTACTTCCTTTCACAGAAAAAAAAATATTCTCCAATAAAACAAATAATATTACATATGGAACTTTATTATTTTCTGCCTTTTTTATCCCATTTTTTTTGATTTTAAAACGAACTCATCTATATGATGAGCTAAGGCAAATACTATTTTTAGTTCCTATTATCTTTATTGTAGGTGTAATTTCACTTTATGTTTTCTCAAGAAAATTTTTTTATATTTTGGGTTTTTCAACTTTGTTAATATTTATTGTTGAGAATATTAAAATTAATCCATATCAATATACATGGTTTAATATACCTTCAAGAGTCATGGATTTAGGTAAAAATTTTGAACTAGATTATTGGGGCTTAAGTGGAAAAGATCTTGCTCAAAAATTTTCTAAACTTAATGATAGTGAATTATCAAAGAGACCATGTTTATTGGCCTCACCTTTACACCTTGTTAAACCTTTTCTTGATTCAAAAAAATATAACTGTTTTGGACTTTGGTCCGAAATTGATAGTAACTATGAAAGGCCATTTTGGGCAATTCAAAATGTTAGGAATTTAAAGAAAGGCAAGTCTTACAAATGCTCTGTTATCTATCAAAGCAAGTATAATTTCTTATTTTCAAAAAAAGATATTATTATGGGTAAACTAATTAAGTGTATTTAATTTTTTGCTGAATCTAGCTCACTCTTAATTTTATTAATAAAATTATTTATTAATATTCTCTCATCTTCAGTAAGGTAATTTTCTTTTTTGGTTGCTTTTTCCATTTCAAGTTTGATAGATGCAATCATTGTTTTTCTACCTTCCTTAGTAATGAATCTTTCAGTCAATTGACTAAATTCATTAAACTTTCTGGCTATCGTAAACTCAAAAACTATAATTACTGCTATCGTAGCTATTATGACTTTGTATAGATAGTTTCTCATTTGTTATCTATTATTTTTTGCAATTCACCTTTCTCAAATAACTCTTTCACGATATCGCAACCACCTATAAATTTTCTTTTTACATAAAGTTGAGGTATCGTAGGCCAATCGCTATATTCTTTTATTCCTTCTCTAATCTCATTGTTTTCAAGAACATTTACTCCTTTAAAATTAACTTTTAAATGTTTGAGAACATTTGATACAGCCATTGAAAAACCACATTGGGGAACATCAGGAGTACCTTTCATAAAGAGGCAAATTTCATTTTCCGTAATCAAGCCTTCTATTTTTTTCTTAACATCTTCATTCATTAATTTATCCTTCAATTGTATTTAGTGCTAAAGCATGCAGCTCATTTCCCATTTTACCACCCAATGCTTTATAGACCAATTTGTGCTGATCAATTTTACTTTTGCCAATAAAAATTTTAGATTTAATTGTCGCAGAGTAGTGATTTTGATCTCCTGCAAGGTCTTGAATTTCTATCTCCGCATCAGGTATAGCTTTTTTTATCAAACTTTCTATCTCTTCTAATTTTAAACCCATAAAATATCAAAGCTCATTAAAGTAACTTTTAAACCATATAGAATTTTCTGTATATAAGTCTTTTACTCTTATACTTAACTCTTTTCCTAAATCTAAGCTTTCTTTTTGTGTTTTTCCAATTATTTCATAAAAAACTTCATTATTTTCAAGAAATTTAGTAACAGAATTCTGATTTTTTTCATCAACCTCAATTAAATATCTACTTTGATCCTCTCCAAACAAATACTGATGGATATTAAGATTATTTCTTGGAATTTCAATTTTCGCGCCAATATTTCCGCCTATACACATTTCAGCCAAACTTAAAATAATTCCACCCGAAGATATATCGTGCACTGAATTTACAAGCTTTTTTGCTATTAGAGTTTGAATTGATGCACCGTTATTCTTTTCATTAAATAAATTTACATTAGGTGGAGGTCCTTCGTGTATTTTTAAAATTTCTCTATAAAATTCACTTTGATGAAGATGGCCTGAGGTTTTTCCAATCACGAATATTAAATTTCCCTCTTTTGTAAAATTTTTTGTTACCATAAGACTTAAATCTTTTAGTAATCCAACAGCTCCAATTGTGGGAGTGGGAGCAATGGACTTATTTTTAGTTTCATTGTAAAAAGATACGTTTCCAGAGACAACTGGAAAATTCAAATATGTACAAGCCTCTTTAATTCCTTCTATTATTTCGACAAACTGACCCATGACAACTTCTTTCTCTGGGTTACCAAAATTTAGGCAGTTTGTTATTGCTAAAGGAGACGATCCTACTGAAATTAAATTTCTCCAAGCTTCAGAAACGATCTGTTTTCCTCCTTCAAATGGATTTGCTAGACAATAAATTGCTGATGAATCAACAGTTAAGGCGATAGCTTTATTTTTTCCGTGGATTCTCATTACAGCGGCGTCTCCACCAGGTTTTTGAACCGTATCACACATAACTGTTTGATCGTACTGTTCCCAAACCCAACTCTTTTCAGAATTATTAGGACTTCTTAAAATATTTTTTAAAGAATCTAAAACAGGATACGGTTTTAGATCTTTTACCAAATCACATTTTTTTTGAGATTTGCTTTTTTTCCATTTGCGTTCATATACAGGAGCATTTTTTGATAAAGAAAATAAAGGAAGATTTGCAACTTCTTTTTCATCAAATTTTAAAATCAAATTTTTTGTATTAGTTGTTTTTCCTATAATTTCAAAATCTAAACCCCACTTATCGAAAATTTTTTTTGCACTATCTACTTTTTTTGAATTTAATATCATTAACATTCTTTCTTGACTTTCTGATAACATAATTTCATAAGGTGTCATTTTTTTCTCTCTACAAGGTATTTTATTGAGATTGATTTCAATACCAAGATTCCCTTTAGATGCCATTTCTACAGATGAAGATGTTAAACCAGCAGCTCCCATATCTTGTATAGAAATAATTGAATCATCTTTCATAAGCTCTAAACAAGATTCTAAAAGAAGTTTTTCGGTAAATGGATCACCTACTTGTACAGTTGGCTTTTTCTCTTCTGCATTTTCATCAAATTCGGCTGAAGCCATGCTTGCCCCATGTATTCCGTCACGTCCAGTTTTTGAACCTACGTAGATTACTGGTTGATTAATACCTCTAGCTTTTGAATAAAAAATTTTGTTTTTTTTTACCAACCCTACAGCCATAGCATTTACCAAAATATTTTCGTTATATGATGGATCGAATTTTACTTCTCCTCCCACGGTAGGTATGCCAATACAGTTTCCGTACCCACCAATTCCAGAAATTACACCACTTAAGAGATTTTTTGTTTTATGATGATTAGGACTTCCAAAATGTAATGAATTAAGTGAAGCTATTGGTCTAGCACCCATTGTAAAAACATCTCTCAATATACCACCAACACCTGTAGCAGCACCTTGATAAGGTTCTATGTAAGAAGGATGATTATGGCTTTCGATTTTAAAAACTACGGCATCACCATCATCTATATCTACAACTCCAGCGTTCTCTCCTGGACCTTGAATAACTCTTTTATTTTTGGTTGGAAGTTTTTTTAAATGAATTTTAGACGATTTATACGAACAGTGTTCATTCCACATTGCAGAAAAAATACCTAATTCTAGAAGATTCGGATCTCTTCCAATTAAATTGAGTATTTTTTTGTATTCATCAGGTTTAATACCATGGCTATCAACAGTTTTAGAATCAATTTTCATTTATATTGATTTAAATAAGCTTTCAAATAAAGGTGATCCGTCAACACCTGATAAGACAGGATCAATTACTCTTTCTGGGTGTGGCATCATACCTAGAATATTTTTTTTTTCATTTAGTATTCCAGCTATATTATTTGAAGAGCCATTAGGATTAGAATTTCTTGTTATATTTCCTTTTTTGTCGCAGTATTTAAAAGCAATCAAATTTTTCTCCTCAAGAATTTTCAGAGTTTTATTATTTGCAAAATAATTTCCTTCATTATGAGCTATAGTTAACTCTATGATTTTTTTTTCCTTATAGTTTAAACAAAAACTATTTTTAATATTTAAGACTTTTAAAAAAACATTTTTAGAAATGAACTTAAGTTTTTTATTTCTTAACAAAGCACCAGGAAGCAATCCAGTTTCGATTAAAATTTGAAAACCATTACATATGCCTAGTACTAAACCACCTCTTTTTGCATGTTTCAATACGTCATCAATTATGCGAGATTTGCTGGCAATACAACCTGTTCTTAAATAATCACCATAGGAAAAACCTCCTGGTAAAACAACCAAATCTGATTTTGGTAAAATAGATTCATTATGCCAAATCATTTTGTTTTTTATTTTGAATTTGTTTAATGCGGTGGATATATCTCTATCACAGTTAGATCCAGGAAAAACAATTACAGATGAATTCATTAATCAAAATTAATTTTATAATCTTCAATAACTGTATTTGTCAAAAGTTTTTCATTTATTTCTTTGGCTATCTTATTAGCTTCTTCTTTGTTTGATACTTCTAATTCAATTTCAAAATATTTTCCTTGTCTTACACTTTTTATGTTATTATATCCCATATTTTTTAAAGTTTGACCTACGACTTTACCCTGGGGGTCAAGCACATCTTTTTTTAAAGTGACTATGGTAGAAATTTTCAATTTATTTTTTCTTTAAGTTTACAGCTTTCGGTTTACCAAACTTGACTTCGCTGACATTACTTTCTTCATGAATTATACCAAGTCTTCTCGCCACCTCTTGATAAGCTTGTATAATATTTCCTAAATCTTTACGAAATCTATCTTTGTCTAATTTTTTCTCACTAACAACATCCCAAAGCCTACATGTATCAGGGCTTATTTCGTCGGCGAGCACAATTTCTCTTATTCCGTCAACATTAGCTATTCCAAATTCAAGTTTAAAATCTACAAGCTTAATTCCAACTCCTCTAAACATTCCTAACATAAAGTCATTTATTCTAAGACATCTGTCATTAATAAATTTTAGAGTGTTTTCGCTATCTATCCATTTAAATTCTAATACATGCTCTCTAGCAACAAGGGGGTCCCCTAATTCATCATTCTTATAACTATATTCGATAAGAGGTTTTGATAGTACTGTGCCATCTGGTATTCCAAGTCTTTTGGTAAGTGAACCCGTAGCAATATTTCTTACAATAAATTCTACAGGTATGATCTCAACTAATTTTACAAGTTGTTCGCGCATATTTAATCTTTTAATTAAGTGAGTTTTTATTCCTATTTGATTTAAGTTATTTAAGATATGTTCAGAAATTCTATTATTCAAAACACCTTTTCCTTCAACTGTACTTTTTTTTAGATTATTGAATGCAGTAGCATCATCTTTAAAATGTTGGATAGCAGTGCCTTTCTCAGGGCCTTCGTAAATTATTTTTGCTTTACCTTCATAAAGCTTTTTGCCTTTATTCATAACTATTTAAGAACTCTCTTAAAGATTATGTTTATCCTTTTTGTGTGATAATTAAGATCAAACATTTTTTCTAATTCTTTATTAGAAATTTTTTTATTAATCAATGAGTCTTTTGATAAACATTCAAAGAAAGACATATTTCTACTCCATGACTTTTGTGCATTTTTTTGCACCAAAGAATAAGCCTTTTCTCTAGTAAAACCGTGTTTTGTTAATTCTATCATTACTCTTTGAGAAAAAATTAATCCTTTTGTTATATCAAGATTTTTTAACATTTTCTTCGGGTAAACAATCATATTTTCTAAAATATTTTTTAATCTATTTAGAGCAAAATCTATCGTTATAGTAGAATCTGGACCAATATTTCGCTCAACACTAGAATGCGATATGTCTCTTTCATGCCAAAGTGAAATATTTTCAAGAGCAGGCAAAACATAACTTCTAACCATTCTTGCTAAGCCCGTTAAGTTTTCGCTGAGAACAGGATTTCTTTTGTGTGGCATTGCTGAAGATCCTTTTTGTTTTTTGCCAAAAAATTCCTCAACTTCCTGCAACTCTGTTTTTTGTAAATTTCTAATTTCTGTTGCTATTCTTTCAATAGAACCTGCAATTATACCCAAAATCGAAAAATAATAAGCATGTCTATCTCTTGGAATTATTTGAGTTGATATGGGTTCAACTTTTAAATTTAATTTTCTAGCAACAATAGATTCTATTTTAGGATCAATATTGGCAAATGTGCCAACTGCTCCAGAAATTGCGCATGTTGAAATTCCTTCGATAGCATTTTCTAATCTATTTTTATTTCTTTTAAACTCCTCATAGAAGCTTGCTAATTTTAGTCCGAAGGTTATAGGTTCTGCATGAATTCCATGGCTTCTACCTATACATATAGTTTTTTTATATTTTAATGATTTTTTTTTCAGTATTTTTAATATTTGCTCTATATCTTTGACTATAATTTTTCCCGATTGCAATAATTGAATATTAAAACATGTGTCCAGAACATCAGAAGAGGTCATACCTTGATGTAAATATTTTCCTTCGTGACCAACTCTTTCCGTAATAGAAGTCAAGAAAGCAATAACATCATGGTGAACTTTGCTTTCAATATTATGAATTCTATCGACATTTATAACTGCTTTTTTTTTAACTTTATTAGCAACTCCTTTGGGTATTAAATTAAGTTTCTCCATCGCTTCTGCGGCCGCTATTTCTATCTTTAACCAAATAAAATATTTGTTTTTTTCATCCCAGATATTTTTAAGTTCTTTTCTTGAATACCTATCAATCATATTGCATAAGGAGGTTGATCATAGTTTTTCTTTGATTTTGTAAATATTTCAAAACCATTATCTGTTACACCAATAGTATGTTCGAATTGTGCAGATAAAGATTTATCTTTTGTTACAGCTGTCCATCCATCATTAAGTAATTTTGTATGATATTCTCCTTCATTAATCATAGGCTCTACTGTAAAAATCATACCCGTTTTTATCTTAATTCCTTCTCCTTTTTTACCATAGTGCAATATATTAGGAGGTTCATGAAATGTTTTTCCTATACCATGTCCGCAAAAATCTCTAACAACAGAAAAACCTTCTCTTTCTACGTATGTTTGTATTGTGTTACCAATATCGCCCAAATGAACTCCATTTTTAATTATGGAGATAGCTTTCATCATAGAATTATAAGTTGTTGATATTAGTTTTCTTGATTTAACAGAGACTTCTCCAACAAAAAACATTCTGCTTGTATCACCATGCCAACCATCAATATTTGCAGTGACATCTATATTAATTATATCGCCATTTTTTAAATATTTATCTCGAGGTATACCATGGCAAATGACATGATTGACCGAAGTACAACAAGATTTTGGAAAACCTCTATAAAAGAGTGGAGCAGAATATCCTCCTTTATCTTTTATAAATTCGTAGCAAATTTTATCTAGTTTTTCTGTAGAAATACCAGGATTAACGTAAGGTGTAACTTCATCTAAAGCGTCTGCAGCTAAGGATCCGGCTATTTTCATTTTTTCAAAAGATTCTTTAAATCTATTCATAGTAATTTAATCTGATTATTTATTTTTATCTCTTCATCGCTTATTTTACAATCATAACAAAGTACATTAACGCCATTTTTTAAGGCCAAATCAAAAGTATTTTTATACTTCTGATCTATATCTTTGGCTATTTTAAACGATTTACATTTTTCTCTTTGAATTATGTACAACATGTAACTTTCATAACCTTTTTTTTTGGCATTTATTAATTCATTTAAATGTTTTGTACCACGAGATGTAATTGCGTCAGGAAACTCAGCGATATTATTTTTTCTCACCAAAGTTACATTTTTAACTTCTAAAAAGCACTTGTGATTTCCATTTGAAATCAAGAAATCAAATCTTGTGTGATTTGTAAATTTTACTTCAGACTTAATTTCTTTGAATTTATTTAAAGATAAAATTTTTTTTTCTTTAAGGGCTTCCAAAACAATTTTATTTGTTAGATGTGTATTAATTCCTACTAATTTTCCGTCGACCGAAACTATTTGAAGAGTATATTTCAGTTTTCTTTTTGGATCTTTAGATTCCGAAAACCAGACGGGATTACCTGGTTTTACTAATCCCAACATAGATCCAGAATTTGGGCAATGAGAAATAATTGTTTTATTTTGATATTTTATATCAACAAAGAATCTCTTATATCTTTTAATCAAGGTTCCTTGTAATAATCTCTCTTTAAATTTCATAGTATATCAATATTATCAGAATATGAAAAAAGCTAATAAAAAAATAAACGCTGCATTAATTATTATAGGCAATGAAATTCTATCAGGAAGAACACAAGATGTTAATGTTATGAATTTATCTACATGGTTAAACGATTTAGGTGTCAAAGCAGAAGAAGTAAGAATAATCCCAGATAAAGAAATAGCGATAGTACATACAGTTAATTTTTTAAGAAAAAGATTTAAATATGTTTTTACCACAGGTGGCATTGGGCCCACGCATGACGATATAACTTCAAAATCTATTGCTAAGGCATTTAAGTTAAAGTATGGAAAGCATAAAAAAGCTTACAAATTACTAGAAGATTATTACGGATCAAAAAATTTTAGTGTAGGAAGAAAAAAAATGGCTATGATGCCTGTCGAAGCTTCATTAATTCTAAACCCCTCAAGTGGAGCTCCTGGGTTTATCGTAGATAATGTTTATTGCCTACCAGGAGTACCTTCTATTCTTAAATCAATGTTAGGCGGTTTGAGAGATAAAATTAAAGGGGGAAAAAAAATTTTAACCAAGACGGTAAATGTACGTACGATAGAAAGCGAGATAGCTAAACCACTTGAAAATGTTCAACTTAAGTTTAAAAGAGTTGATATTGGAAGTTACCCCTTCTTTAGATTGGGTAAGATTGGTGTATCGATAGTAATCAGATCTTCAAATAAAAAAAAAATTGACGCCTGTTATAAAGAAATTGTAAGTTTCCTTAAAAATAAAAAAGTTAAAATAATAGGTGGAGAATAACTATGCAGTATTATTTTGCGTATGGAAGTAACTTACATCACGCTCAAATGAATCGGAGATGTCCAAAATGTCGTTATATAAAAAAACATATTCTTCATGGATACCAATTAACCT